>ERZ1643249.599-NODE-599-length-40640-cov-8.583541_pt1 | contig 40640 bp, 36 predicted proteins | sample MGYA00579263_ERZ1643249 | MGnify/ENA primary metagenome ERZ1643249 (study PRJEB29033, sample SAMEA4952264) | chicken gut metagenome | biome: Broiler Chicken; feature: Gastrointestinal Tract; material: Caecum | place: Ireland | collected 2018 | study: Broiler...
AAGAGAAGCTTATGAGGGTAAAGGCAAGTTATTATGGGTATTTGAAAAGGGCTTCGACGGGGTTTTTACAGTTTTCTTTTAAGATAAAGGGGAAGAATTAATTTTTTCTTGACAATTGAATGTTTGTTCAACTATAATATAATTGAATTAATATTCAATTATTGCTTTTAGGAGGGATAGAGTGAGTCGATCTGAGTTTTGTTGTGATTGTAATGTGATTCATCAAGAAGTGGTGGATAAAGTTTTAAAGAAGATGCCTAAGGATGATACTTTTTTTCATTTGGCTTCTTTGTTTAACTTAATTGGGGATAGTACCAGGTGTCGTATTCTTTTTGCTTTGGATCAAGAAGAGATGTGTGTGTGTGATTTAGCGAATGTTTTAAATATGACGAAGTCTTCGGTGTCTCATCAGTTAGCGGTTTTAAGAAAAAGTGGGGTTGTAAGGTGTCGAAGGAGTGGAAAAGAAGTATATTATATGTTAGATGATGAGCATATTGAACGATTATTTGAGATTGGTTTAGAGCATATGAATCATAAAGGAAGATAAGGAGGTTTTTGTATGACAGAGGAAATGAAGCGATCTAGATTGAGAATTATTTTGTCTTTGGTTTTGTTTTTGATTGCGATGCTGTTTTCGATTCCTACGATAGGAAAGAATATTTTATTTTTTGTAGCTTATCTTATTGTGGGTTATGATGTTATTTTAAAGGCTTTTTCTAATGTTTTTAAGGGTGAGGTGTTTGATGAGAATTTCTTAATGTCTATTGCGACGATTGGGGCTTTTTTGATAGGAGAGTATCCCGAAGCGGTAGTGGTTATGTTTTTGTATCAAGTAGGGGAATTGTTTCAAGATTATGCGGTGGATGAGTCAAGAAAGTCAGTAGCATCTCTTATGGATATTCGACCGGATTATGCGCATGTTTATCGTAAGGGGGAGTTTCTAAAAGTTGGTCCAAATCAAGTTGCGGTTGGCGATATTATTTTAATTAAACCGGGGGAAAAGATTCCTTTGGATGGTATTGTAGTAGAAGGTAGTTCTATGCTTAATACGCTTGCTTTAACGGGGGAAGCGGTTCCGCGGAGAGTGGCAAAGAATGATGAGGTGTTAAGTGGTTGTATTAATAATGAAGGGGTATTAAAAGTTAAGGTTACGAAAAAATTTGGAGAGTCAACAGTAAGTAAGATTTTAGATTTAGTGGAGAATGCTAGTAGTCGAAAATCAAAGTCTGAGAATTTTATTCGTAAGTTTGCTCATTATTATACGCCGATTGTAGTTCTTATTGCGGTTGTGTTGGCTTTGGTTCCTCCTCTTGTTTTTCAGGCGGATTTTCATACGTGGATTTATCGGGCTTTATCCTTTTTGGTTGTTTCTTGTCCTTGTGCTTTGGTTATTTCGGTTCCGCTTAGTTTTTTTGCCGGAATTGGGGCCTCTTCTAAAATTGGGGTTCTAGTGAAAGGTAGTAATTATTTAGAAGCTCTTGCTCATACAGAAATTATTGTCTGTGATAAAACTGGTACTTTAACAGAAGGCGTTTTTAAAGTTCAAAATGTGAAGGCCGTTGGTATCAGGAAAGAGGAATTATTAAAATATACTGCTTATGCAGAATGTTTTTCTCTTCATCCTATTGCGTTATCGATCAAAGAGGCTTATGGAAAAAAGATAGATGAGAAGAAAGTTTTGAAAACAAAGGAATGGAAGGGAAAAGGTGTTCGTGCGGTTGTTGATTCGAAAGAGGTTTTGGTAGGCAATCAAAAGTTGATGGAAGAGTATCATATTAAGTATCAAAAAAGTAAAGATATCGGGACAGTTCTTTATGTAGCGATTGACCAAAAATTTGTGGGTACCATTACCATTGCGGATAAAATTAAAAAAGATTCTTATCGGGCGATGAAAGATTGGAAAGAAAATAATGTTAATAAGATTGTGATGTTGACAGGGGATCGAGAGGAAATTAGTCAAGAAGTTGCCAAAGAGTTGAAGCTAGATTCTTATTATGCAGAGTTATTGCCTCAAGATAAAGTAGAAAAAGTGGATCAGTTAATGACTGAAAAGACACCGAATGGGAAATTACTCTTTCTTGGGGATGGAATTAATGATGCACCGGTGCTTGCTTTATCCGATATTGGGGTTGCGATGGGGGGGCTTGGAAGTGATGCAGCTATTGAAGCAGCGGATATTGTTATTATGACGGATGAGCCTTCTAAAATAGCAAGTGCGATTCAAATTGCCAAAAAAACAATGAAGATTGTAAAAGAAAATATTATTTTCGCGATTACGGTTAAAATTGTTGTCTTATTTCTTTGCGCTTTTGGACTTGCTAGTATGTGGGCTGCGGTATTTGCCGATGTTGGAGTATCGGTTTTAGCGGTTATCAATGCTTTACGAATATTAAAAGTGAAAAGTTAAATTTTCACTTTTTTTGGTAAAAACGTGTAAGTTAAGAAGAAAAGTCCTGCCAAAAACGTGATGAATGATTGAAATAATCTTTAAAAAATGATTTGCTATGCTAATTTTTGGTTGATAAAAAATAGATTGTCTGGTATTATAATTTCTACAGAAAAAGGGTGATACTATGTCTATGTTTTTAAAGAAACCATCCCCACCAATTCATCGGCTTGAATATTTACGAAAATTAAAAAGGACTTTAATGGAAAATAGTTCTATGACGAAAAGTGATTTTCGTTCTTTTCGAAAGATAGGAAAAGATATTTTAAGTAATAATACTTTGTATTTTTTGAATGAAAGTTTAAGAGTTATGGATGACCTTTATCTTCCAGATTATTGTGAAAAGGTAGCTGAGGCTTTAAAAGCTTCTATAAAAAGTCAAAAGGAAAAGTATATTATGATTTTTCGCTATAAGGAGGATGATTTAGAGGCATGGGAACGGTTAGCTAAGTTATATTATGAAAAGGATTATGATAAGGATCAACGTTATGCGGATTCTGCTTTTGATGAGATTCCTTTCTCTTTGGTCAAAAAATTAGATGATCCTTCTTTGGAAAAAACGGTCGATATGTTAACAAAAGAGGAAAAGATGTCTTTTGCTTTTCCTTATCTTTCAGGAAGAACTTTGTCTTTGCCGTTTTCTATTTTAGAAGAAGCTATTTATTCTCCTCAGGTTGATACGCTTTATTTATTAGAACAATTGAGTCTTGAAAAGATTCAAAATCTGACCGTAGATCGCTTCCATAATCTTTTACAGTTTTTTTCTCCTTTTAATGCAAAGTTAAATTATGTTAATGATGTTTACTATATTGTTGATAAGTCTTATCTTTTGAATTTATTGTGCCATATGGATGCCGATTTTTATGGTTGTAATTATAAAAGAAAAGAGAGGTTGTCTTATTTTTTTCAAGGAATTCAGGCTCCTAATTTTACGGAGGATTCGCCTCTTTATTCTTATTTGATGGAACAAGAGATTAGAGAAGAGGCCGCGATGCATGCGTTAGCGGAAAAGAAGTTTTGGCAGTTAGAGGAAGAAAATCAAATAGGGGTTTTAAACTTTTTAAATCAAGAAGAATATGATGAGTCTGTTGGTGAGCTAAAAGAGCATTATCTTTTTGCAGAAGATTCTTCTTTTCCAGCTTATTCTCCTGTGAAACAGAAGAGTATTCTTAACTTTTTGAATTTGCCACAGGATTGTTCTTTGGAAGAAAGAGTTGCCATTTTCAGTCAGAAAATTCCTTTTCTTCGGTTTGTTGGAAAGCCTTTGAAAGAGCTTTCGGATGATAGTGTTCAACAATATTTTTCTTCTTTGCCGGATAAGCGGGGAGTCGATATTTCTTCTTTTCTTGCGTTTTATAAGAAGGAAACTAGTCAGTTAAAGGATCAAAATGTTTTTGCTTTTTCGACTGTTGATTCTGATAAATTAAATAAACTGTTAGAGAATAATGAAAATACTCCTTGTTCGGTTGAAGTGGGAGGTCAAAGATTTGAAGGAAAAATTCTACGAAAAACTCTTGGAAAAAATTAAAAATATGATACAATAAGAATAGATTTTCGGTGAACAATGAAAGTAGAAAAAGGATTTTTTGGTTAGAGACTTAGTGGTTGGTGCAAACTAAGAGAATTCTTTTTTTGAATTACACATTGGGAGAAAAGCGTGGCAAAGCGTTAATTTGTGGAAGTGCATAGTCTCTATGAACTAAGGTGGTACCGCGGGGGAACTCGTCCTTAGATAATAGGGGCTTTTTCTTTTAGAAGGGAGAATTTATGATGACGTTATTTGAAGAATTAAAGTGGCGGGGTTTGGTAAAAGATACAGCAGGAGATGATATTGCAGATAAGATTAATAGTGGGAATATTACTTTTTATTGGGGAACCGATCCTACAGCGGATAGTCTTCATCTTGGACATTATTCCTCTTTAGTGACCGCGAAGCGTCTTGCGAAAGCTGGACATCATCCGATCTTGCTATGTGGAGGGGCAACTGGTTTAATTGGAGATCCTAGGCCGACTGCGGAACGGGAAATTATTTCGAAAGAAACCTTAAATAAGAATTTAGAGGGAATTAAAAAGCAAGTAGAGAAGATTTTTGAGGGAAAAGCAGAAGTTGTTAATAACTATGATTGGTTTAAAGGATATGAGGTAACTGATTTTCTTCGTGATGTTGGTAAATATATCAATATTAATTATATGCTTGATAAAGATATTATCAGGAGACGTCTTGATAGTGGAATTACTTTTGCTGAGTTTACTTATACTTTGATTCAAGGGTATGATTTCCTTCACTTGTTCGAGACCAAAAATTGTATTATGCAAGTAGAAGGAAGTGACCAATGGGGAAATATTACCACGGGAATTGATTTGATTCGTAAAAAATTAGGAAAACAAGCCTATGGATTTACGATGCCTTTGGTTTTGGATAAATATGGTCATAAGTTTGGAAAAAGTGAAGGGAATGCTTTATGGCTTGATCGCAATAAAACGTCTAGTTATGAATTATATCAATATCTTATTAATGTTGATGATGAAATGGTAATTGATTATTTAAAGATTTTCACTTTCTTAACAAAAGAGGAAATAGAAGAGCTTGATCAGAAAAATAAGGAACATCCCGAACTAAGGGAAGCGCATAAAATGCTTGCCAAATGTATCATTACGGACTTGCATGGCGAGGAAGCTTATTTAGAGGCTGTTCAGATTAGTGATACTTTGTTCCGGGGTGATATATCTTCTTTGAGTGGAAAAGAGATTGAGGCGGCTTTTCATGGCCTTCCACGAAAGGAACTTCATGAAGAAAAAAATATTGTTGATTTTCTAGTTGAGTTTGGTATTTGTAGTAGTAAAAGAGAAGCGAGAGAGTTTCTTTCGAATGGAAGTATTCTATTAAATGGAAAAAAGGTAGAAGATGTTCATTTAATGATTACAAGATCCCTTGCTATCGAAGGAAAATATTTGGTGGTACGTCGAGGAAAGAAGAAGTATTATATTGTTATTTTTTCTTAATTTGTGATAAGATAAGTAAGAAGGTGATAGGATGAAGAAAAAGAAAATGATACCAAAAGAGAAAAAGAATCCGGATCAAAAAACAATTTTAAAGTGGTTAAAACTTGTGATTGTTCTTTGTGTTTTAATTATTGTGGTGGAAATTGTTTTTATTGGCTTAAAAATCTATCAAAGAAATCAAAATGTTGTTTCGGTTGATACTTTTTCTTCCTTGGCTCAGATTAGTGATGGCTATCTTGGAGTCGGTAGTAGTGATTTTAAACATAGTCGTTTTAATAAGTATACAAAAGATTATCAAAAGGCAAAACTAGTCAAGTATGATGAAGAAGAAAATATCGTTTTTGAAACTGCTTATACCGATGCTCCTTACAATTCTTATTTCTATGATGTTGCGGAGACGGATAGTCAATATATTGCCGTAGGTAGTGCTCAATATGAGAAAGAGCAAGTGGATCTTAATGTGACAGATGGTTTAATTGTTCTTTATAATAAAGAGGGAAAACAAGAGAAAACGATCAAGGTAGAAGTTTTAGATGATACGATGTTTACTACAGTTAAAGTAGTGGATGATGGTTTTATTGTAGCTGGTCAAAGTATTTTTGAAAATATGACTTTAGGTACGGATGATCGGGGAGGCGCCCTTCTTATTAAGTATGATTTTAATGGTAATGAAGTATGGCGTGCTAATTATGGAGGAGCGAAATCTGGTATTTTTAATGATTTTGTAATAACAAATGATTCTATTTATGCGGTTGGAAAAGATGGAAATCGTTATGGTTTGATTGCCAAATATAGTCTTGCTGGAGAGCGTATTTTTGCTAAGTCTTATGCTTATACCGATACAATAGGTTTTAGTTCTATTGCTCAAGATGGGGATGATTTTGTGGTCGTTGGTAGTAAGACTTTAAATATTGAAGCAGATGATGTGGATAAGATTACTTCGGCTTTGCTTTTAAAATATGATCAGGATGGAAATATTATCTATGAGAAGACCTATGATCAAAATACTTCCGCGCGCTTTAATAAAGTGATTATGGATGGAGATTCGATTGTGGTCATTGGTCATACAGCTAAAAAAGATGAGGAAGAATCAACGGATCAATACAATGTCTTCCGTTATAGTGGTATCTTTGTAAAATATAATCAAGAGGGAGAAGCAGAAGTTGCGCGGGTTGAAGAAGGAAGTCGGGATACTTATTTTAGTGATATCTTGACGGTTGATGATACTTACTTAATTGTAGGACAAACTTCTTCAAAAGAATTAGGTAGCAACAACAAAGACTATGTTTCGTTCTTCTTAACTTATGATAAGAAAGGAACTCCTTTGAAAAGTGAAACTGTATTTGAAGAAAAAGTTTTCAACTGATTGTACCATTAAAGAAAATCCACCTTTAAGTGAAAAGGGAATTCGAGAGGCTCGTCTTTTTCAATTAATGATGTCTTCTTTAAAACTTGATTTTTGTTATACAGATTCTAGTGTCGCTTCTTTTGGTACGGCTATGCTTTTAGTGGGTGAGAAATTAGCGATAAAGCGAGAGAAACGGTTAGAAAAGAAAAAATCCACAGAAACTGTGGAAAAAAATATTTTGTCTTTTTTGGATGATTTAAAAGAGTTGCCAGCTTCTTCGGTTGGACTTATTATTGCGGAAGCGGAAGTGTTATCGATCATAGAAAAAGAGGCTTTAGATACTACGGTTTTGCCGTAGTATTCTTTGTCTTTTAATAAAAAGAAAAACATCCTTTTTTTGGATGTTTTACTTATTGTAGAATTCAACAATGAGTGCTTCGTTGATATCCATATTAAGTTCATTTCTTTCTGGATATCTTACGTAAGTACCTTCTAGTTTGTTTTCATCGAAGGTAACATATTCTACTCGTTTGTTTACTTTTGATAAAGCTTCTAAGGCTGCTTTGTGATCTTTTGAGTTTTCTTTCAAAGCAATTTTTTGTCCAGGTTTTACCCGATAAGAAGGAATATCTACTTTCTTACCATCTACGGTAATATGTCCATGGTTTACAAGTTGTCTTGCTGCCCGACGGGTTGTAGCAAAGCCAAGACGATAAACTAAGTTGTCAAGACGAGATTCAAGACAAATTAAGAAGTTTGTACCATGTACTCCAGGCATTTTAGCAGCTTCTTCAAAAGTTTTACGGAATTGTCTTTCGTTCATTCCATACATAAAACGTACTTTTTGCTTTTCTTTTAATTGGGTAGAATAGTCACTTGGTTTTCCTTTTCTCGCTTGTCCATGTTGTCCTGGCCCATAAGGTCTTTTTGCAAGTTCTTTTCCTGTTTCCGTTAAAGAAAAACCAACTCTTCTTGCTTGTTTGTAACTAGGTCCTGTATAACGAGCCATACTTTTTCTCCTTTCTTTTGCATTTCCTTGACGAAAAGTTTTCACCACTTATTCAGGGAGTTTTGTTTTGTTTTTTCACCTTCCAGCAAATAAAAGTTACTAAAAACTTTCAAAAAACACATTGAATAAGGTAAAACATTGCTGTTCAAGTAAATCTGCAGTTATTATTCTATTATGAAACCGGTTGTTTGTCAAGAAAATTCGAAAAGAAGCTAGATCAAAATGAGACTTTATGATATTATTATGATAGTAGAGGTGATCGATTTCATGAAAGGACAGACTTTGTTTCTTATCACAGCAATTGTAGTTGTTTTTATTTTGATCCTTATTGTGATTACACTACTTAAAAAGCATCGTAAGAACTATTATATTAAGATATATAATGATTTGGAACGTGAAAAAAATTTAATTGGAAGTACTCCTGTTCTTTTAGAGCTTTCTAAGCTAGAACCGATTATCAAAAATGAAAAAATGGAAGAAAAATATCAGAAATGGCAAGATAAATTTGAAGAAATTAAAACAAAAGAGCTTCCTAAAATTGATGATATGTTAATCGAACTTGATACGTTAATCGATAAAAAAGAGTATAAAACTGCTAAATTTCGGATTGCCAAGTGTGAAATGGAAGTTTATAAAGTAAGAGAACAAGCGAATGATTTATTGGATCAAATTAAAGAGATTACTTTAAGTGAGGAAAAATATCGTAGTATTATTACGAAATTAAAGACACAATACCGCAAGCTTAATCAAGAGTATCAAGAACATAAAAATTTATATGAAGAAATGGCAGAAGCGATCGAATTGCAATTAGAGAATATTGAGAAAAGATTCCTTGATTTTGAAAAAGCTATGGATCAAAATGAATATACAGAAGTCGTTCATATTGTGAAAGCTCTTGATACGATGATCGATCATATGAGTATTGTAATTGATGAAGTTCCTGATTTAATGCTTATGTGTAAACAATTGATACCCCAGCGTTTAAAAGAAATTGTCGAAACCAAAGATCAGATGACAGCGCAAGGGTATCCTTTGGAATATATGAATCTTGATTATAATTTAGAGGAAGCACGTAAGAATGTAGAAACGATTCTTGATCGTATTAAAGTATTAAATCTTGAAGATTGTATGTTTGAGTTAAAGACTATTTTAGATTATCTTGATAGTATTTTTGTAGATTTTGAAAAAGAAAGATTATCGCGAAAAGTATATGAAGAAACATCTGCTGACTTTGCTAAAAAACTAAAGAAAACAGGAAAGTTAGTTAAGGATATTTATGATCAATTGGATGATATTAAAAACATGTATGATTTAAATGAAGAAGATGTTAAAATTATTGATGAAGTCAACAAAGATTTAGTAGGTATCCAAGATGATTATAAAAAAATGGATGATCAAGTGAAAAATCATGCGACTCCTTATTCTGTCGTACATAAAGAAGTAGATACTTTGTCCATTCGTTTAAAACAAGTGGAAGCGACTTTAGATGTAGCATTAAAGTCTCTTGGAAATATGTATGAAGATGAACAACGGGCTAGAGAACAATTAAATGAAATTGATAATATCTTAAAAGAATGTAAAGAACGGATGCGTGAGTATAAACTTCCGATCATTAGTGATCATTATTTTGTAGAACTTTCCGAAGCGAATGAAGCGATTCAAGAAGTGATTCGGGAACTTTCTCGAAAACCAATTGTGATAAAAACATTAAATACACGAGTTGATACTGCAAGGGATTTGGTTTTAAAACTTTATCACACGACGCTTAGTATGATTAAGCAAGCGAAGTTATGTGAGATTGCCATTGTTTATGGAAATCGTTATCGGGGGTTGCATGAAGATATTCGAAGAGGATTGGAAAAAGCTACGAATCTATTTTATAAAGGTGATTATATGAATTCGTTAAATTTATGTGTTGAAACCATCAAGTTAGTTGATGAAAATATTGAAAGAAAGATATTGGCCTATGAAACCGAGATTAAATAATAGTGGTCGTGGGGCCTATGAATTGTTGTCAGTTGCCTTTGTTTGTCTGCTTCTTTCCTGTATTCTTTTAGTTACAATTTTATCTCATGTTGATAGCGAAAAATATCAAGTGTTTTGTTATAATGCTAAGATTATGGCTTTAAATGCAGTTAATGTTCGAAATAATACAAATCAAAAAAATATCTATCTTTATCAAATGATCCAAGATGGCTTGATATCTCCTATTAAAAATCCTTTTTCTGGAGATGATTATTGCAATATCTATGAATCTAAAGTATCCTTTAATGGAGATAAGCGAAGTGTTAATTTACAGTGTGGATCGTATGTTATTTCTTCTTCTGACATTGGGGATAATTCCTATAGTATCTATGAAGTTAGTTCTTGGGTGCAAGGAACGCGCGATGGAGAGGTCGATAAAAAGACTGTTTACAATATTATGGAGGATAAGACCTATCTTTTAGATGGTTTTTATGAGGAAGAATTGGCTTTAGATTTATTTAATGAAAAATATCATCAAGAGTTTACTTCGATCAAAGAAGTAGAAAAAGAATACGAAGTAGTTTCAAAAGAAGTTTTTCGTAGTAAAAAATTTGTGAAAGAGATAGAATATTAAAAAGATTTTCTAGATTATGTAAGTTTATGTAATTGGGAAACATTTCTCTTTTTTTTCTAGAGTGTGTTATAATATAGTAGAATGGTGGTGATAAGATGAGTTCAAAAAAAGAAAAGGATTGGTTTGATAGTCCTAATATTGTTTCTCTTGTTATTATTGGAATATTAATTATTCTTATTTTAGCTTCACAGTCTTTTGCAATTCAAAATCATTTAAGTTTTGGGGAAATTTTTCGATCAATTATCAATCATAACAGTATTTATTTCATAACCCTTATTTATTTCTTGGCTTTAAGATTTAAGATTGGAAAAAAATATTTTGATTATTTGAATGTTATTATGGCAATTCTTTATTTATTACTTTCTTTTGCTTCTGTCTTTACTATTTTTCAGTCTTTTGGACTTGCTTCTTTGCTTAATTTAGCTTTGACCGTTTTACTTACCCTTTACTTTATTTACTCTTTTATTTGTAATACTGTTTTTGGTAAGGAATTGAAACTTTCAAACACCCCTTTAAATGAGATTAAAAATCAACAGTATTTCTATCTTGTTTGTTGTTTATTAATTGCTATTTTAATAGTAGATTTAATTGCTGCTAGTAATTTTGAAGGGGTGGTTATTTCTTTACTTGAGGTCATGTACCAAGTTCTTTTCGCTCGTTATATTTATTTGTATAAAGAGTATACGGATACGAAAGAAAAACGGTTTAAAGAAAAAGAAAAAAAGGAAAAAGAACAAGATAGAGAAGAAGAAACAAAAGAAGAGGAAGAATTTAATGTTGTAGAGGAAAATAAAAGAAAAGAAGAGTCTTCTATTTCTCTAAAAACTACAGATGATCATGAAGAAACAAAGCCTAAAACAAGAAAAAAGAAAACAGAAAAGGAAGAAGGTCTTAAAGGAGATGAGGAAAAATGAAAGATTTATTTGATGAAATTGATCAAGAACGAAAAGAACTTCCTCATTTAAAAAATATTCAAGATGAGGTACAAAAACCTCGTTATCACAATTTTTATCAAAAACTTGCCTTTTGGTTGTTTGTCTTTCTTTTTGTAGTTAGTATTGTATTAGGGAATTTATTTCCTTCTTGTAGTGAGACTTCCAATCTTTTTTCCACTTGTACTAGAACGGAGTACAATTTAACCCTTACGGTGATTAGTTGGCTTATTAGTTTTGTTTTCTGTAGTATGATTTATGCAGTAGGGGAGATCATTAGTCTTCTTACTTCGATTAATGAAACGTTAAAGAAAAGAAAGTAAAGTTACTCTAAGGTGAGTATCTTTTTTTGCTTTTTAAAGCTAAAAGTGGTATGATATTAGTTGTAAGGGTGGTATTGTTATGCAAGCTTTTTGTGAAGATGAATTTAGTTTTTTAGAGGATATGTTAGAAGATCCTATAAAAGATTGGAAAGAGTATTCTTTGAATGAGATTCTATCTTTTTCGGATTCAGAAAAACAAGCTGAACTTCTTTCTTTGTATCATGATTTTATTGCGACTCTTCCTAAAAATTATATTACTAAAAGTATTTTAGCTCTTCACCTTTCTGTTTGTGAGATAGAAAAATTATGTGAAGAAAACAGAAATGCAAGGGGAGAGTTTGTTTCTTTTTATTCTGGAATAAAGGAAGTAAGAGCCAAAAAAGCTAGAATTTGTCAAATTAGTGGAGGAAGAATTGAAGCAGGCTCTTTTTATTATACGTATCGTCCTTTTATGGAAAATCTTAACACGGGGAGAAAATTTATTTTAAAAAATACTATTCATGCAGAGATAGCTTATTACGACTTTTTTCCTCAAACGATTGGGGATTTTGAGAGATTATCTTTTTATCTAAAACATCCTTCTTTTGCTCCACAAGATGGAATTGATTATTATTTTTTAGGCCAACAAATTGGGGAAAACTTACCCTTATTAGAAGTAGAATCCAATAAAGGAAAGCAAAGGATACGGAAACAATTAAGGAAAATGCAGAAAAGATAAAGGAAAGTAACTATTTTTCATTCTATAATATTTAGTAATGGTAGATGAACTTTGCACTATTTATAAAGTGAAGTAGAGTTTATGTGTCATTTTGATTTTATAGCTTTTTAAGTTTATCATATCATGCAAAAGAAAAACGGATATCTTACACTCTTGTAAGTCCGTTTTCTTTTTGGAAGACTTTTCCTTGATAAGTGGTTGCTTTTTGATAAGGGAACCCAACATGATAAATATTTTTACCTTGATAGTGAATTAATTTATCACTTCGCCTTTTTAATAAGTGATTGATAATTTTATCTTTTTCTTCTGTAATGGCGATAATTTGATAATTTTGTAATTTTTTCTCATATTCTATTAATTCTTTTTCTTGTTCTGTTGTTTCGCCAATTTGTTTATAATTTAGTATGAAAAGAGCAAAATCCATATAATGTTTGTTTCTTTCTTTTTTCTTTGTCTCACAATATAAGCTTAAGACATCTTTATTTTCTTTTTGTCTTCTTAACAGGATGACACCTTTACTATCGTGAAAAAGTCCATTATCTCTTTCTTCATTTTCTCTTTTGGTATATTCTTGAATTAAGAAAATGAAAGGGCTGTTTGGAACGTCATCGATATGTCTTGTTAAATCTACCTCTTCAAAGACGGTTGCAAGATCCCATAAGTCATCTTCATTATGCGGATCCACTAGCTCTAATGATACCCACTGATATACTGCCATTTTTACTACACCTCTACTACATTTTATTACTACTTTTTCTTTTGTTATGTGCTTTTATTCAAAAGTTGGAATTTGTTGTTTTGGCGCTATTTGAATGAAGGTATTGCCATCGTTGATTTTTACTTCTGTTCCATCTAAATAAGTATAAGTTGTTTTTCCACTTCTATTATTTTTATGCCATGTAATTGGTCTTGCATAACCGTTCGTAATGTAGTAACCATCTCCTGTTCCTGTTGTATCTAAATCTTGGCGACCTTCTTGATCTAGACTGTAATTATTTACTTTTTCAATAATAATATTTTTATAATAATATTGTTGCTTTGTGTCTCGATCTTGGTGAGCCACTCCATTCATAAAGCGAAGATATACTCCTCTTGTGCTATCGTATTGATAGCTTCTTGTTTCATAATAAGAATAAGGAATCGTGATGTTATTGGCTAATATGACATCACTTGTACAAGTGTTATCTTCTTCGCTACAAGTGTTATAAGAATTTAGATCAACTGGATCGATGGAATAATTTAGTACTTCCCAATTATTAGATGTTGTCTTGTATCCTAGTTTTTCGGCGCTTTGATAAAGAGTTTCAATATTGGTAAAAACATTATGGGGAGCGGCATAATTATAATCTCGCCAATAAGCACTATCGACATAAAGACCATTGATATTATTTACGCCTAAAGCTTTTATATCTCTTTCGGCATAAGTACTCCAACCATAATGGGCATAAAGAGCATCATGTTCTAGTGCATAATCAAGGAAATAATGCCGGGAACTTCTAACTGGACCGATCAAATTTGTGGTTCTATCCTTAAACACAGCCATAATTCTGGTTAATCCGCCTTCGACAATCGCTTCATATGTGATATAAGCATCTTGTAGACCAACATGATTTGCTGTACCAACATTATTATCAATCATAATAGCGATTGGGCGCCTATTACTATCTTCATCAACGATGGTTAATTTTTTTTCTTCTATTTGATTTGGCGAAGAGGACTCTTTTTCTTGATTCTTATCTTTGTTCAGGTAAAAGAAGAAAAAACAAGCGAGAAAGGCAAGAAGTAATAGGATAAGAATTGTAATAAGAATTATTTTTTTCTTTTTTTGATTTCTTGGCTTAATTCGAACATCTCCTATATTCTTCTTTCGCATACTACCTCCTTCTAATCTTAGTGTATCACAAACTATCAAAAAAGGCATGTTTTTATGATAATTATCCACTATTTTACATTTCTTTCGGGAAAAACTGTTTCTTCTAGGTAAATATTGTTATAAAATAAACATAGAAATGAAGTTAGAAGGGAAGTAGAAAAATGCGCTTTTTGAAAGAAAATTATTGTTTTATGGGGATTATGGGCTTTCTTTTGGCTATTCTTGGTTCTTTTTTGCCTTTTTATACGATGAAGGCTGGGGAAGTAACGTTATCAAATCGCTTCATTGATCAATCCGGTATGATTGTAGTCGTTTTGTCTTTTGTTGGATTGTTTTTGCTCTTTTTTAAAGATAGTAAATTCTTCCTATGGATTCCAATCTTTAATCTTGTGACTACCTTGTTTGATGGAATCAATGACTTAATCAGTTTTCGAGGGAATGCACAAGTAGATGCTTATCTTAATATTGGTTTCTTTTTGGTATTAATTGGATCTTTCTTTGCTCTCATGTATGCGATTCTATTGAAAGATAAAAGTAGGAGATAAATTGGTTGTTAATAGAAAATGAAAAGAGTTTCAGGACTCTTTTTCTTTAAGATCTTTTATAAAATATGATATGATAGTAGTAGATAAAAGATCGAAAGGAGAAAAAGTGAGAAACTTTTAAGGCAAAAAAATGGAAACAAACGAAGCGGAAAAAATTTATAATAAGGTGAAAGAAAATAGTATTGGAAAGGAAAAAAAGTCTTCTTCCAAAAGATTAAAACGGCAAGTTCGTTTTGCGGTGACAACTAGTGCTTTAGTAGCAACCCTAGCGGCCTCTTTCTTTTTTTCTTCTCAGCAGCAAGAAGAAAAAGTGACACCCAAAGAGATTCAGATGGAGTATGATGGCTATGACATTGGGGAATTAAGTATTTATCAAGGAATTCGGGTTTTCGATCTCTTGGATGACTATGGTTTTACTGATTATGATGGAAGTGGTTATGATCGGAATTATCATTATACGGCAGAAGATTTTAAAAGGTTAAAAGGAATTGATGAAAACTACTTATATGGCTTTTATTGTGTTACTTCAGAGCAAAACTTTAAAGACGTTTTAAGTGGGGCTTTTGATTATGATTCTTTCGATCACTATTTACTAGATCGAAATTATGTGGATGAAAAGGGGCAACCGGACATTGCTAAGTGGAGTGCTGCTAGTAAACAAGAAATGGCAGATATTCTAAATGAGAAAAAGGGAAAGGTAAGATAGAAATGGAAAAAGAGCTTGTAACATTAGAAAATGGAAAAGTATATGCCATTATGGATGAAATTCAAAAAGATTCTATCAAGTATCTTTATCTTGTTAATATTGAAGATACAAAAGATTATGCTATTCGCAAAGAAGAAGGAGATCTTTTGGTTGGATTAGAGGATGAAAAAGAGTTTCGAAAAGCGATGGATTTATTTTTACAAAAACAGTTGGCTTTTTGGAACAAAGAGATTGAGAGTAGTTAATACTTTCTATAACTATAAGAATAGGAGGAATAGAAATGGATAAAATAAGATCAGTCATTAATGTTGGTAAAGTCAATATCAAAAAAGCACTAGATTCTAATACAGCAACCAAAGTAAATAAAATCAATTTAGTTTCTAATTCCTCTAAAATTGAAAAGCAACAAGATTCCACTTCTTTTTCTGATGTTTTAGATCTTTCTCTCTTTTTAGAAAATGATCAAAAGGCTACTTTATCAGAAGATGGTCCTTATTCTCTTAATTCTTATTCTGATAAAAATAATATTTATTTAAATAAATTATCTGATATTATGACTTTTACGAAAAATGATTTGGGGAAAGAAAATTATAAAATATATGTAGAGTATTTAAAAGGAAAAAAATTATCAGAGATTTGTATGGATGATGATACCTTACATCTTATTACGGATGAAGAAGCGATCAAAACTATTTTAGAAAAGTTACATATTGAAAAAGATGCTTCTGAGGTTATAGCGGAAATAAATGCAGTATTACAGAACAGCCATTTTGCAGGAAGTACTTTGAGTGAAGAAATGAAAAATTCTACTATTATGGAAATTGCTAGTACAGGAAGTGGCTATGATGCTTTTGTTTTAAAAGATGCAGATGGAAATTATGTGATTGTGAATTCTTGTACGAATGAAACTTCGGTGGAAGATTATGCAGCTATTATATATACATTATTTCAACAAATTAGTGGGGACGAAGAACTGTTTTCTATGGTTTTTAATAATATTTTACCTCTTTTTCGTAATGATGATCTTAGTCGGGAAGATCTGTTTTCGGAGTTAGCATCTAAAGGAACTAATTATTTTAAAGAAATCAATGAGGGACAATTAAGAGATAATAAAGAATTAATTGAAAAATATGCGTCCTTAGCTAGAGATGAGAATGTAAAATTAGAATTAAATGGTTATTCTTTAGGAGGAGGAATTCAATTAGCAGCTTATAGTGAAGCTTGCATAGAAGATCCTAAATTAGAAGAGGTTATTGAATCGGTATCTGTTTTTAATCCTTTTCTATCTTTTGCAGAACAACAAAAAGAAGAAAAGAAAGTTTATACTTTTGAAGAAATGCGAGAAAGGAAAGATCATCCTTATTTGATTCAATATTTAGCAAATTCTGATAAGGTAAGAATTTATTCTGGGGAAGGGGATATGGTGTCTACTTTTAATACTAGTATCGATGAATTAAAAGATAAATTTGTTTTCTTGCATGCAAGAGAAATTGAAAAAGATAGTGTTAAAGATATTCGTCAATTACCAAGTATTATTTTAGGGGGAGGTAGTAATCATATTATCGATGCTCTTGATCAAAATTATTTTGATGAAAAGGGAAATGTTACAGAGGCAGGGCAATATATATCCGTTTTAGATTTGGTTTCCAATGCTGCTGATTTTCCTTCTTTGTTTTTACTTTCGAATGAATATAATACCAATTATCAGTATTTAATGTCTTTTATTATGAATTTCTCGGGAATACAGGAACAAATTGATACCTTAACCGATCAAAATGCTAAATCGATTTTAACGAGTATCTTAAATTATTTAAAAAATGATATTGGTTCTATTAGTTATGATGGATTGACAAGTAGTATTGCAAATGGGTGTTGGGAAGCGATTGAAGAAAATATTGGCCAACAGAATTTCTTCATGGAAGGAATTGCCAACTTTTTTAAAGATGAATCTGTGTTTCAACAAGCTATGTTTCGTTTTTTTCATGATGAAGATACCCAGAATGATGTGTTAACTTTAATATCTTTAATTCAAGCGGGTGATACTACGGATGCTAGTATTGTGATTTATAATATGACTTATCATTTGGATCAATTTTATGGAGAGGAGATCGACTCTTTGGGCTGGGCTCCGGGTTCCAAAGTCGTTAATCGCATTATAAAAGATCAGTTTATCGAAAGTTTAAGAAATGCCTTAGATGGTCTTGTTCATTAATCTTTTTCTTTTATAGGGTAAAACCTTTGGTTATATTTCTTTACTATAATAAAAAGAAATGCTTAAGTTGTCGAACTACCTATAAAGAAGAAAAAATATTAAATTGCGAAATTAGAAAAAATAAGAATAGTAGGGCTGTAATCATAAAAGTTCAGAACATAAGTTATACAATAATACAAGAAGATCTTTAAAATATTATGTTCATGTTATTGTGAAAGTTTTTTGGGTTGAAAATTAATGTAAGGATAAATTTACGCTTACAATTGATATTATCAAAGTAGGGAAAAACAAAAAATACGGTGTAACCTATCGGGGAAGTAAGAATTTTTTTTCAGGCAAGGATAGGTTATTCCCGTAAAATTAGTCTTTTAAAATCATTTCTTTATTTTCAAAGTAATAGTGTTTATTGCAAATATCTTTTAATTTTGGTCGATGAGTTACTAGAATTAGTGTTTTATCATTTAAGTATTTATTTATCATATTATAAATTTTTTCTTCGGAAAAACTATCTAGGTTCGAGGTAGGTTCATCTAAGATGTATATCTCTTTATCTAGTAAAATTCCTCTAATAATATTTAATCTTTGCTTTTGACCCGTAGATATTCTAATTCCTTTTTCTCCGACTATTGTATCAAGACCATGTTCTAAACTATTTATCCAATCAAGAAGTCCGGCCGCTTCTAAATATTCTTTTAATTTTTCATCACTTATCTTTTTGCCTAGTAATAGATTTTCTCTAATCGATAAATCAAAAAGATCGGTTTCTTGAGAGATGTAAGCCACATCGGGAGTTTTATTACTAGCTTTTCCATTTACTAAATATTTATTATTATCTATCTTATAAAATCTACAAAATAGAAAAAGAAAGGTAGACTTGCCTTGGCCGGATTCCCCCATGATGCTCACTTTATCTTTTATATTTATAGAAAAATTAGGTATTTTTATACTATGTTTACTGTTTTTATTATATTTAAATTCAATATCTTTTAAAGTGATATTATGGAAGCTCTTAAACTTAGGCTGTTTTTCTTCTTCTACTAAAATTTTTTCTACTTGATTGTTCGCTGATTTGAATTTGCTCCAATGGATAAAACCACTTCCAACATTTCTTAATTCGGTATTAAGGCCATGGAAGATAGTGGTGTAGAAAACAAGATAACTAAAAATATCATTCCCGTTTTTCATGCTTATAAATAAACTGATTAAAAGTAGGGAATACATTGTATAAATTAAAGCATTAACACCATCATTTCTTAAGGAATTATAAGTGCATATTTTTCGTAAAGGTTTTCTAACAGCATCAAATTTACTATTTATTTTAGATTCAGCATAGTCAAAGGCATCATAATTTTTAACTACTTTGATATTTTCTATAAAATCTACATTCGTAGCATTATATTTGGCATATTTATTATTATAGTCTTCTTGAATTATTACATTTGATTTTGTAATCACTATATTGTAAATTACAATTAAAATGATAAAGATGATGCAAATAATGAATAAAAAGAAGCTTTGGGTAAAAACTTGAATTAAAAATATTGTAATTGCAACGACAAAGCCATTGACTGCCATCATTAGTTCATTTAGTAAAATATTGCCTTCATCACAACAGATATCTATTTGCTTTTTTAAAAATCCAGTATGACTATTATTAATCTTAGAAATATTCATATTACAAGCTCTTTTAAAATAAGCTAGCTGCAAGTCTTTTTTCGTATTTTCTAAAAATGGTTCTGCTTTTACATTCCAAATTACATTAAAAAGTATTTCAAAAGCTTTCAGGGTAACGGTTAATATGATTAACATTTTGAATTTATCAAGAGTGAAGGGTATTGTTACGTAAATAGATAGAACAATTGGCATTAAATACAAACACATATTTTCTAGAAAGGCATTGAAGAAAAATAGAGCATATTTCTTTTTATTTAGGATTTTAAATAAGTACACAAACAACCACCTCTTTTTTGAATTTATTATTACTTATTATAGCAAAAATCAAGTTTTTTGGCTATTATTAATTCTAAAGGTTTAACGAGGAAATTCATAGTCTTTTAAGATGTAAGATGTAAAACTAAATGCAACTTCTATTATTTTTAGGGTTGCATTTAGTTTTACATCTTACATACGTTTAATTGTAAATTTTCCTAATTAAGGTTTCGTTGCATAAACAATTTTTTTTGTGTATAATGAGTTTGTAAATATTATTGGACAAAGAAAAAAGTAGCAGATGCTACTTGAATTTCTAATGGCAGGGGATGAGAGAATCGAACTCCCAACAAAAGTTTTGGAGACTCCTATTATACCATTTAACTAATCCCCTAGGCATGCTTTGATTATAGCAAAAAAAAGGAAACTAGACAATACTTTTCTTTAAAATCATATAGTATATTAGGTGATTTTATGACGAATTTATTATCTTATACAAGTAAGGAATTGGATTTGTTAGCTAGGCTTATGCGTGCTGAGGCTGTTGGAGAAGGAGATTATGGCATGTTAATGGTAGGGAATGTAGGAGTGAATCGGGTTTTAACGAATTGTTATACTTTCCGCAATATTCATACAGTAACCCAGATGGTTTATCAAAATCCAGGTGGTTTTGCTGGCATTAATAGCTCTCTTTTTTCTTCTGGTTCAACTATCAAAGAACGAGAATTGGCCCAACGTGTTTTAAATGGGGAGTATTATTATCCTGCTACCAATGCTTTATGGTTTTATGCTCCTAGTAGAGGAGGTTCTTGTATTTCTACTTGGTATGATCAAGCTTTGGCAGGACGCTTTAAAAATCACTGTTTTTATGAACCGGATCCGGGTATTTGTCCACCATTAAATTAAGAGGAGGTTAATAAATGGAATTTATTGATGTATTAAAGAGTCGTGTAAAAACAAAGGAAAAGAAGAAAATTGTGTTACCAGAATCAGAGGATGTTCGGGTTTTAAAGGCTGCTAGTATGGTTAGAAAAGAGGATCTTGCGGATATTATTTTAATTGGAAAAAAAGAGAAGATTGCTTCTTTTGCTTTGCAAAATGGAATTGATTTGTTGGATTGTTCTTTTATGGATCCGGAAGGTAGTTCTTTGATGGATGATTTTGTGGATACCTATTATGAACTTCGTAAACATAAAAATATTACAAGGGAAGAAGCAGCTTTGGCGATGAAGGATTGCCCTTCTTTTGGGGCTATGCTAGTAAAAAAAGGTTATGCGGATGGTATGGTTAGTGGAGCGGTGCATTCTAGTGCTGATACATTAAGAGTGGCTTTACGAATTGTTAAGACGGCTGGTGTTAAAACGGCTTCTTCCTTCTTTTTAATGGTGACTCCAAGAAAAGAGTATGGTAGCGATGGGGTGTTTGTTTATTCTGATTGTGGTATGAATCAAAATCCTACGGCGGAACAGCTTGTGGATATTGCTTATAGTAGTGCTGAAACTTTTCGTTTATTGGTTGAAAAGGAACCAGTTATTGCTTTTTTATCCCATTCTACTTATGGGTCTTCTAAGTGTCCGGATCAGCAAAAGGTTGTGGATGCAGTTACGATGGCAAAAGAAAAATATCCTTTTCTTTCTTTGGATGGAGAGTTACAGCTTGATGCAGCAATTATACCGGAAATACGCAAGAGAAAGGCTCCTACGAGTCCTTTAAAAGGAAGTGCCAATGTGTTAATTTTCCCGGATTTGGATGCAGGGAATATTGCTTATAAAATTACGGAACGCTTGGCTCTGGCAAAGGCTTATGGCCCTATCACGCAAGGGTTAGCGAAGCCTATCAATGATTTATCAAGAGGTTGTAGTGCGGAGGATATTGTAGGTGCGGTTGTGATTACGGCGTTACAAGCGGATCAATTAGAAAAGTAATGTAGTGGGAGGTTTGTGTTATGTGGGAGTTATATCTTCTTTTTGGAATTGTTTTATTGCTTTGTCTTATTACAAACCTTTTTGTGCTTCGTTTAGAAAAGAAGGAACAACCGAGGAAAAGAATGAAGTATGCGAAAAAGATGGAAAATTTTATTGATCCGAAAATGGATTCTTTAATTACGACTCCTGTGATTCCTTCCAATTTAGCTTCTTCTAAGGTTCCAAAGATAACCGGCAATTCTTCTCGTTTGCAAGAAGGAAATTTGAAAGAAGAGAAGAATGCAAAAAATTCTTATCAGTCTACGAATCGGAAAAAGTGTGATAAGAAGTCATGATTTTAAATGCGAGTGGCCGAACGGATATCATTGCCTTTTATAGTGATTGGTTTTTTCAGCGGATGAAGGAAGGGTATCTTGATGTAAGGAATCCTTTTTATCCGAAGCAAGTGAGTCGAATCTTTTTTTCTTCGGTTGATGCTATTGTTTTTTGTACGAAGAATCCTATTCCTCTTCTTTCTCATTTGGATGAAATAAAAGTCCCTTTTGTTTTGCAAGTTACTTTGACTGGTTATGGAAAAGATATTGAGCCTTTTGTTCCAGATAAGAAAAAAATTATTTTGGCTCTTCAAGAGGTGAGTAAGAAGATTGGCCGAGAAAATGTTTTTGTGCGTTATGATCCTATTTTTTTAAATAAAAAGTATACGGTTTCTTATCATATTCGATCTTTTCGGAAATTAGTAGCGTCTCTTGCCCCTTTTGTTTCTTGTTTTATTATTTCTTTTTTAGATGATTATAAAAATGTTAATTATCATCAAAAAGAGTTACAAACAATTCCGTTCAAAGAAGAAGATTATAAACAGATTGGGATTGCTTTTTCTATGATTGCAAAAGAACATCAGGTGAAAGTACAAACTTGTGCCGAAAAAAGGAATTTAACCGAGTATGGGTTTTCGAAGGGAAGTTGTGTTGATCTTTCTCTTGCCTATCGTTTAACAGGGAAATCTAAGTGGAAAAAGTGGAGTGCTCGGAAAAATAAATTTTGCGAATGTGTTCAGATGGTTGATGTGGGAGTTTATAATACTTGTGGACATTTTTGTCGGTATTGTTATGCAAATTATGATGAAAAGAAGGTAAGCGAAAATCGAAAAAAACATTTTCTAGATTCTTCTCTTTTGATTGGAAGATTAGAGCAAGATGATATCGTGAAAGAAAGAAAAAGTTGACATTGAATTTGTAAAGTTTTTTGTTTTTTTAATTTTTTCTTCTCTTTTTTTGTTATAATAGTTAGTATGCCTGTTCTTTTAGGTGTACTATTTTTTTAGTAAGGAGTGGTTATATGACCGGTAATAAATCGAAAGGATATTATACCGTTACTATTGTTTCAAAGAAAAAAAACAAAAGCTATTTTCTTCTTTTGCTTTTGCTTCTTTTGATTGCTCTTCTTTCTTTCTTCCTTTTTTGGTTAGCGAAAAAAGATTCTATTAAGCATTATGCTTCGGATAATATTGTGGTCACTCAAGAGATGTTAGAGTGATTTTTTCTTTTTCTAAGGCTTTGGTTAGTTTCTTTTTATAAACTTCAACTCCATTTTGATTATAGTAGGGTACGTCTAAAAGATACGATCCTACCATAGCACTCAGATAGAAGAAAAAGATAAGGTAGCCGAAATTCCATTCGTTTTTTTGATCCATCGTGATTAAAATACTTGGAATTTGATTTTCTACATGAGATTCACAGACACTTTTTTGTAATTCTTCTTCTAAAGTGTTATAGTCTTTGTCTTTTTGAATGGCTCGAATATGGGTTTCAAAAAGAAGGGTCTTTCCTTCTTGGAGGTATTGTCCTAGGGAATGGAGATCTCTACTATATAATAAAGATACAGGGAAGAGTCCTTTGTTCTTTTTTCCTTGGGATTCTGCAAATAGTTGTTTTAGCCATTCGGTAAAGTAACTTAATTTTTCATCATAGATGACAAAGGCTTCGAGCTCTTTTCCTTGTTGATAGAATTGATCTCTAAGGAAAGCATAGGCGTAGGCAAGATCTTCTTCGGATCTTGCTTTTTTGGCTCCTTCTAATAGGTCTCTTATATTTTTTTGTGCTACCGCTAGGGGAAGAAGTCCTACGGTGGAAAGAACGGAGAATCTTCCACCAATATCATCTTCAATAGTGAAACGTTTGATTTGGTATTGATTGGCAAAATCAAATAGTTTTCCTTGTTGATTATTGGTAGTAATAATAATTCTTTTGGTCCAATCTTCTTGAGCTGTTTCTTTTAATAAGGGTAATAGTTCTTGAAAGGTGAGAATGGTTTCTAAGGTATTTCCTGATTTGGAAATGACATTGATAAACATTCTTTTTCCTTTGAGATAATGTTTTAATTCGGTTAAATTATCATTGGGAAGAGAGGTACCAGTGAAGATGATTTCAGGTGTTTCTTTTTGGTAAGGATCTCGTAGGGCTTCATAAAGGGCTTTTGCGCCTAGAAAGGATCCTCCAATGCCAATGACGAGGAAGATATCACAGTTTTGGCGAATCTCTATGGCGGTTTCCTCTAGTTCTTTTATTTTTGCTTCTTGCCGTTCTAAGTCATACCAGCCCTTCTTATTGTCTTCGGTTTGAAATTTCTTTTTTATTGCTTCTTTTTTTTCTTTGGGCATTGAATTTGGTTGTTGGGTAAAACTTTTAAAATTAAAGGTTATCATTCTTTTCCTCCTTTGATCACAATGGTGTGTTCTTTTTTGTCATTTGTAAGTGGTATCTTTCCTTTGATTTCTTTTTGATCGAGGGTGATTACTTCTTGTTTGTCTTTCTTAAATTCTATTTGATAAAGGGTATCTTGATAGTGATAAGTAAGCTGGTAATGGTCAAAAGGAATTTTATGAGGGGTTATTTTTAAAGAGTCTCCTTCTTTTTGAAAGCCTAAGAGTTCTTCTAAGCCTACTTTATAGAACCAAGCACTACTACCAGTATACCAAGTCCAACCGCCTTTGCCATAGAATATTTTATGGGTATAAATGTCAGCGGAAATGACGTAAGGTTCTACTTGATAGATTTGACAGTCTTCTTCGGTTTGAGCGTGAGCGATCGGGTTTAGCATGGAGAAGATTTGATAGGCTTCTTGTGTTTTTTTGAGGTGAGATAAAGCCATAATATACCAAGCGACAGCATGAGTGTATTGACCTCCATTTTCTCTAATTCCTTTTGGATAGTTTTGAATATAACCAATATCATGCCAATTTTGGGTGAAAGGGGGAGTAAGTAGTTTTACGAGTCCGTGTTTGGTATCGACTAGTTTTTCTTTTACGGCTTGTAGGATTGTTTTTTCTTGTTCTTTGGTAGCAATATCGGTTAGAATGGCAAAGCTTTGAGAGATTAAATCAATCTGACATTCTTTACTTTCTTTCGATCCAATTTTGGTTCCATCGTCCGCGATTGCTCTTAAGTAATAGGTTTCATCCCAACCATTTTTTAAAAGAGCTTCTTTTAAATCTTGTTGTTGTTTTTGGTAACTTTCTATTTCATCAATTTTCGTTTTTTGACAAATTTTAATGTAGCGATTTAATACTTCGTAAAGGAAGAATCCTAACCAGATACTCGTTCCTTTGCCTTTGATGCCGATATGGTTCATTCCATCGTTCCAATCTCCTCCGCCCATAAGAGGAAGTCCATTGTTGCCCATTTCATGTTTCGTTTTTTCCATGATGATTTTAAGGTGTTCTTTTAGGGGATATTTTTCTTCACTATAGTAGTAAGTCATGCCTCGTTCTTCTTCGTTTTCGCCTAATTCTTGGCCGATGACGAAAGGAATCTGTTCTTCTAAGATCGTGGTATCGTTTGTTTTCTCTAAGTATTCATAAGTTGCATACACTAGCCAGAGATAATCATCTTTAAAGCGAGATCGTAGGCCAAAGCGACTTGTTTCATGCCACCAGTGAAGGACATCTCCTTCCTTAAATTGATGCATGGCACAGTTTAGGATTTGCTTTTTGGTCCATTCTTCATGCGTGGTGGCAATGTTCATACAATCTTGTAATTGATCACGGAATCCAAAGGCTCCTCCTACTTGATAGAAAGCAGAGCGGGCAAGGATTCGACAAGCAAGAGTTTGATAAAGGTAGCAACCATTCATGATGTAATTGAAGCTTTCATCCTCTGTTTGGACTTGTATTTTTGATAATTCTTTTTTCCAGTATTCTTTGGTTTCTTTTTCTTCTTTTTTCGCTTCTTCAACGCTTGTGAATAAGAAGGGTTCTGCTTGTGTTTTGCAGCCAAGGAAGAAAGCGATCATTTTCTGTTCTTTGGCTTTGCCCTTTACTTTAATGGTAATTCCTTTTTGTACCGGTTGGTCTATATGAGAAGTAATTTCCTCAGAAGAAGTTAGATAAACGATGTTATCCCGGAATTGTTTGGCATAACCATTTTGAATGAGTAGGGCGTTTTGGTTTTGATCGAAGGTGGTAATTAAATGGCGTATGGTTGTGTCTTCACTTTCTCCTAAGACAGGATTCATGAAGTAAGTAAGTTCAAATTCTTGATCTTCATTAAAGGTGATGGTTAAAAGATTTACTTTAACTTTGCCTTTTTTCGGTACGAAAATAGTGTTTTTGAAATAATTTTCTTGGGTTTTCAATTCGAAGATGCTATAGCCAAAGCCGTGCGTGCATTGGGTGAAGTCAAGTCTTGCCTTATTGTAATAGAAGCCTTCGGAAGGATCGTCTAACATTGTATCATTGGTCCAGACTGTAAGTTTATATTCTTTACTGTTGAATGCGTAAGTAAAACCATTGTTGGTATTTGTTAGGATGGTACCAAAATCTTCATTAGCTAGAACATTGGTCCAAGGCATCGGGGTATTTCGGTTATAGATGATATATTCTTTTCCTTCTTTTCGGAAACCACCAAAGCCATTATCAAACATCAATTCTTCTCTTTTTAAAGGAAGGGGAATTCGTTTTTCTTGTTCTGTTTCTACTTTTGCTTTGTTTTGGAGTTGGAAAGAGTCGATATAGTCTTTTAGAGAATGATTCTTTTTGGTATCAAAATAAAGTCTGGCAATTCCTCTTAAAAGATTCTTTTCTTCTTCGGTGATTTCATTGTCTTCAATCACTTTGATCGTTCCTTTGTAAGAAGCAGGATCTTGATAAGAGTAAATATAGAACAATTCATTTTGAATGACTTCTTTGATCGTGGCTGCCTGTTCTTCGTTTTTACTATTTAAAAGAATCATATCAACGTAAATGCCTCGATTTTTGTAATATTCAAACATGGTTAAGAGTTCTTTGGTAAGGCCAAGAGAAGTAAGATCATCAATTTCTACTAGGATAATGGGAATATCTCCTGAGATACCAAAGCGCCATAGATTTTGTTGAGATAAATGATTTTGGGTAAGATATTTTCTTCGTTCTTCCGTCATGCTGACCTTTGTAGTTTGATATAAGTAATTGAGAGCCTTATTGTACCGATTGACATCTTCGGAAGTAACATTTAGTTGTTTCATCATTTTGTCTGTCGTTAAGGTTACTAATTGGAAAGCTTCTTTGATGTCTTCTTCTTGTTCCAAGTCTTCTAGGATTTCTAGTATTTGTTGTTTACTGGTACCAAAGCCATTTAAAATATAGACCGTTTTCTTGGCGCCTCCTTCTAGAGTAAGGGTATTTCTTAATGAGGCGATAGGATCTAAGTTATCTCCTGTATAATTGGTAAGGTCTTTCTTTAGACCCGCAGGGTTCGCATAAGTATCATTGCGATTTAAGAAATTGGAACGTTCCGTTTCATAGGTATTTACTTGCATAAATTCTTTGCTCCATAATTTGTGAACAAAGTAATAGTTGTTTTTATCGCGCTCTTTTCGTTCGAAAATGAGGGCATTCTTGTTTTCTTCATATTCGGAAGAGAGGAACATACTATTAAATACTCGATGACTAATATCATTTTTATTGTTACAAACAATTGGCTCTAGATAGGTTGTTAATTCTAGGGTATGGGTTTCTTCTCCTAGGTTTTTAAAGGTGATTTTTCTTACTTCGGCATTGTGTTTTTGGGTTACGATAATTTCAGTGTTGGTCACAATGTCATGATCGAGCCGTTGATATTTGAGACGATCTAGGGCAAAGGTTACTTCATATCGATCTGGTTTTTGATTGACGGGCGCATAGGTGTTTGACCAAATATGATCGCCTTCTTTGATGTAAAGGTAGCAGCCATAGTCTTGTTCGGATATTTTCCGATAACGGTTCAGTTGAATATCTTTGTATCTGCTGAAACCATTTCCTCTTTCGTTCATCAAAATCATATAGCGTGCATTGGATAGGGCAGATACTTCGGGATATTGTTGGATTTCGCGATAAACTCTTACATCGTTTTCAAGAGGTTCTTTTAAGTATTCTTGGGCTTTATAACGCCGAATCTTCATATCGATCATTGGCTTGATTTGTAGTTTTTCTTTGTTTAGAATGTCAAAGGCTTCAATTTCGATATCTTGTTGAAAATACTTTTGAATGGTATGGTTGCCGAGATAATTGGCAAGACTTGTTAAGATCATCCCTTGGTGATGAGCAAAGTAGGCATAGATAATTTCTTTATCATCAATATCATAAGATTCATAACAACCGAATTCTCCTACCATATTGATTTTTTTCCAACGTTGGTAGTTTTTATACACTTCTTCGGGATTTTTGGTTAAGGCGATAAGAGAAGCATAAGGGCTAATGACTTTACGATCGGTGTCGATGCTTTGGAATTTTAAGTAGGGCGTTCCAAAAGCTTTGTATTTATAATTTTTGGCATTATCTAAGACATTGTAAGCGGCTTCACTCACACCCCAAGGGAGATTGGGATACGTTTCTTTTTGATACTCTTTTTGACAATACATTGCAAAGAAGTAACTTTCATCAATTAGGGTATTTGGATAATCATTCATGAATAGAAGGGGCATGTAATATTCAAAGGATGTTCCTGACCAAGATAGGAGGCCTTTGTATTGATGAAATTTGGTTAACGATTTATCGAGAGCAAACCAATGTTTATAAGAAACATCTCCTTTAGCAATAGCAATATAGCTGGTTAATCTTGATTCACTCGCGAATTTATCATAGTGAAACGGGGATTTCTTTTCTTCTAAACTGTCATAACCAACGGCAAAGGTATTGGTTTCTTTACTGAACAATTTTTTAAAGTCAGCTTTTTGAATTAAAAGTTCACACCGTTTTACAAAGGCTTCTTCCTGTTCGTCATGATAAAGCTCTTTTAAGACAATTAAACTGGCGATTAAGTTTCCACTATCGATGGTTGAAACATAATAAGGAAACATGGGTTCTTTGGTTTTTATGTTGTACCAGTTATATAAGTGACCATTCCATTTCTTTAGTTCTTCTATGGTTGTTAAGATATTATCGAGCAGAAAGAAAGCTCTTTTCTTGGAAATGATCTGTAACTTATAAGCCGATATGACAGAAAGAATCGAGAAACTGATATCAGTGGCCGAAGTCTTGATATCATATACTTCTTCTCTGTTTTTTTGATAGTTGTCTGGAATTAAGTAATGGTTTTCTGGAGTTAAAGCTTGATCGAAGTATCTCCATGTTTTTTTCGCGAGGTCGAATAAGTCTTCTTGTTGTTTTTTCGAAAGAAGAATTGTTCGTTCGGTTACAGGTTGTCCCATTAAATAGAAGTAAAGGGGACTGGCTAGGAAGACAATCGAAATCATTAAAACAGCAAAAATGTTGATTGGATTTAACCATAAAACAAGAAGAATTAGAATAAGACAGAACCAGTAATTGCTTTGAAATTTAATTAAGTAAGTATCAAGCGTATTGCTCGTATTTTTGGCTGCTTCTTCCGAGGTTATCCAACTAAGTAATTTCTTTTTGCTGATCGTCATACGGTAAAGAGCTCTTGTAAAAGCATCAAGATATAATCTGGCATGATAAGGAAGAGAAGAGAAGTCAGCGACAATTTTTAAGATAATGGATTGTAGTCCTACAATAGTGTTTTGATATTGTTTGGTTTTGGTTGATCGTTTATTCTGTGATTTAATCTTCTCAAAGATAAAGAAGAAGATAGGAATTAATAGAATTAAGATGACAAAAAGGATCCAATAATGAGGAGCGGTAGGGCTGATGGCATAAGCGAAAATAATAATTAATAGTAAGAAAAAAGGTAGGAGTCCTCGCCTAATATTATCGATAAATTTAAAGCGATGAATGGCATTTAAAGGGTTCTTCTTAAAAGCCCAAGCTAGTATTTGCATGTCACCTCTAGCCCAACGGTGCTGTCTTTTGGAGTCGACTAAGAAATCACTTGGAAAGTCATCATAGAAATCTACATCCGAGACATAACCACATCTTGTATAACTTCCTTCTAATAAGTCATGACTAAGAATTCTATTTTTGGGGAAATGATTGTTTAAAATGACTTCATTAAAAACGGCTAAATCATAGATTCCTTTGCCATAGAAATTGCTTTCTTGGAAAACATCTTGATAAAAATCTGGTACGACACTAGAGTAGACATCATAACCACCTAGACCAGCAAAGGTTTGGGAATATGTCGATTGATTTTCTAGAGAAAGATCAAAGGTTACTTTTGGTTGCATCATACCATAACCACGGATGACTTTGGTTCTTTCCTTATTTAAGACCGGTTGATTCATCGGATGTGCCATTGTACCGATCAGCCTTGAAATACTACCAAGGCCTAATTTGGTATCGGCATCAAGGGGCATAACATATTTAATCTTCAAATCTTCTTTTATGGTATTCGCTTGGAAATAATCCTCTTGTTCTTCTTTGGTTAATTGTCCTAAGAGAAGTTGATTCAAATCTTGTAAGGCTCCCCGTTTTCTTTCCCAACCAAGATACGTTTCTTCCCCTTTACTATATTTTCTTTTACGATAGACAAAGTGGAAGATTTCGCCTTTATATTTTTTATTTAAAGTTTCACAACATTTTAATCCTTCCTCGATAATTTCTTGATCAAGAGGGTAATGCTCTTCTTTATAACTAGTCGCATCTCCTAAGAGGGTAAAGAAAACATTTTCTTTTGGGCTTAAAAGATAGTGGGCTTCTAGGTCGCGGAACATTTTTTGAACTTTCTTTTTATCTTTTAGGATCGTAACAATGACTATCATCGTTCGATATTCATCCTTGATTTTATCTTTAAAATCTATTTTTGCTAAAGGGTGGGGAGGAAAGAATTTTAAGATGATTTTATTGGTTAGTTGAATCACTAGTTCACTGACAGGTATCAATAGACAAAGAAAACTAAGAATGACCGGCCGAATTAGATAAGGGGCAAGAAGAGCGGATAAAAGACAAGTTGTAATCGTAATAAAAGAAAGGTATAAAACATTTCTTCTTTTGATATTTTTGGGTGGAAAGAGTAAGAAACCAATGTGCTCTTCTTCCGCTTTTTTCTGCATTAAATTTTCTACAAACTCTAATTCACTCATCTTTTTCTTCTTGGCATTTTTCTTAATTTCTTCTCGATAGTATTCTTTGCTTTCGTCACTCATAATTTTATAGGTTTTATCTTTCCAAAGAAGTTTTTCGGTAAAAGAAATTTTGGCATATAAAGTCTCATTTTTAATTTTTGATAATTGTTGAATCGAATAGAAAATATTTGAGATCAGAATGCTCGTTTTTCCTAGGTCCTCATAATAAGTTTCCATTTGTTCATTTAAGTTTATGTTCTCTTCTTTTAATAATTTATTTAAGTATTCTAAGATAGGAAGACTTTTCTGTCCATTTTCTCTTACTAAATTATAAAAATGTTCTAAGAAACAAGGACTGGTTAGAAGGTCTTTTGTAAGAAGATAACACTTATTGGTTTCTTCGATTTGATCAAAAAGATGTTCGGCTTTTTCTTTTTCTTCTTTTCTTGTTTCTTCTTGCTGGCATACTTCGGTTAACTTTTCTAAGATAATTAAAAAAGTTACCTGACGAAACGTTGATAATTTATCATAAGAAAAATAGGTGTTTTCTTCTCTTTGATATTTGTTAAGATATTTTGCCATGTCATCTAATTGAAAACGGCAATGTTCTTTTTCAAATTCCTTTTTTATAATAGGGTATAAATCTGGTTTAAAAAAAGCATTTTCATAGTTTTTCTTTCGTTTGAAGAATCCTTTTAAATCTTGCTTTTTTTCTACGATCATATAATAATTATCGACAATCCATTCGTTCGTAATGCCGATTAATTCTTTTTGTTTGATTTGATAGACGAGCTTTTGATAATAGCTTTCTAGATATTCTGTTTGTTTTTGATAATTTTTTTGATATGTTTTCACTGACATCTCACCCTCCTACTTGCTATTATTATAACAGATAAGTGCTGTTTTTAAAATGTCAAACTTGATCGATTTGAGGGCTCTTTTGCTTTAGCCCTTTTTGTAGTATAATGATAATGGGCATAGGTGAATTTGGTATGTGATATGATGATTTGGTTGGAAACAGGAATATAGTATTGATTGATAGTTTGAAAGATGAAAGACTTCAGACTATTTCCATGGTGTCTAGTCACTATATTAATACTTCTTTAAAAAGGCCTTTTGCTCTTCAAGATGCTGTTTTTCCGGAAATATTTTATATATTAATCAAGAATATTATAAAATGCATAAGGAAGGAGTGGATTTAGAACTTTCTTCTCTTTTTGCTTCTTTGAAAAGAAAAGAAATTATTGTAGATAAAAATTTTATCAATCAAAAAACGGCTAATGGAATTGCTCAAAATCCTAATTTTACTAAGGTTGATATACAATATTATTCTTTAGAAAAAAATGTTTTTGATATTTTAAGTCAAAGTAAAAGTATTCAAGAAATTATAACTTCTGGAGTAGAAGAAGAGCTTGCTAACAGCTATGATCCAAGAATTACTTATCGGATGAATGAGACGGTAGGAACGGGTTTGTTCCGTTCTTTAAAAAGTTTATTGACTGCTTCCTATATTAATGTTAACAGTTGTGATTTAGAAGAGATTTTTGAAGTGTTAAAACATAGAAATAAGAGTTTACCACACTCTATTGATGTTAATGTGAATGACTATACTCCTTTAGCTAGTTTTATAAAGAACATCGATTCTTTGTATGTGGGGGTTGCTTTTAAAGATGATCCTTCTTCTCCTCAACCGGGTTACCTTACTCTTAAAATTGATTCTCTTCATATTGATCTTGACTCTTTAAAAGAAATACCAGAAAGTAAAAATATTGTTTCTCATGTGTTTATTGATCGTGAAACGGTATCTTTAAAAACGGCTATTCAGATAGAAGAGAGAATAGACTCTTTATTAGAACCGGTTAAAGCTATTAAGGACCAGCTTTCACCTTTTGAATTATATACAAAATTAATGAGATTGCGAAGAATTTTAAAAAATATCAAAAAGAAGAAGAAGGAATGAGTCCTATGAAATCTCGAGCAGTATCTGAAATTTTGTTTAGTGATTATATTGTTTGCGTGGGATATATAAAGTTGTTGCAAACTTTTTGTGATCGTTTTGGTTTAGAAACGAATTATATGTCAGTTGGAGTTATGGGGGAGGGAATGAAAGATGCTCATGCTAGACTCTTTGTTGAAATGAAAGATGAGAAGTATGGTATCGATGGAGTTTATGTTAGTGATCCTACTTGGGATTCTATGGGAAATGAAAAATACAATCATCTTTTGATGACGTTTGATGAGATTGCTTGGCAAAGAGATGCAAGTAATATTTTTGATCTTGCTTTTAGTCCTTATGATTTTTTAAATGTGAAAACAAAGAAAGAATTGGATGAAATGTTACAGAACCCTACCTTGGCGCAATTGTTTCGAAAATTGCCTTATTTATTACAACCAATTGACCATGGCCATTTTATTAAATCTTGTGAATATGATTATTCTTTGAAAGAGGAAAAGACAAAAGAAAAATTAAAAGATTTTTGTGTTTCATTTCATCAGAATTCTGTTAGTGGAGATAAGATTTTAGCTTCTCTTGTCCATATTTATCAGTTAGAACATAAGGATGCTACAGAAGAAGAGATAATTGATCATTTTCGACCGATTCGAGAAGCTTTGAAAGAAAGGGAAGATAGGTTTCATCCTACAATCGAAACAGTTTCAAAAGGAGAGAAGATTTTTGAGTTTTTTGATAATAAATATGAACGTACGAATGTTGAAAAGATTGTTAAAGAGGAAGTTCGAAGTGCTAAGGTATAGCATTTCTTTTTTTATGGGGTATAATTTTTGTAGTGAGGTGCGAAATGAAAAAGAAAAAAATTGTTATTTTGGTTGTTTTGTTGCTTATCCTTATTCTATTGATTGTCCTTTTAAAAACGGTTTCTTTGGGATATGAGGTGGAGTATACGATTTATGATGAAGAAACGGGGAGTCAAACGGTTGCCTTAGGGGTTCCGAAGTTATCTTTTTTCAAAAAGGAAAATGGGAATCATTATTCTTATAAAAGTATTCGAGGTCAAAAGGTTTTGGAGCAGGAGATGGAATCCTTCTTAGATACATTGGAGGAGATTTCTTGTAATGATCATACCTATTATTATGATCAAGAAAATGACTTTACCATTTTAAAGGCTACGGTTGTGAATCATTTCTTGTATCATACGATTTCTTATGAAGTGCGTTATGGTAATTACTGCTCTAATCAAAATTTAAGTGAGATTTCTTCCATTTTAGGAGGACTAAAGAGATATCATACATTAAATGGCGATCCTAGTGCAGTGGATCAAACGCATCCCTATTTCGTTGTTACTTTCTTAGATGGTGGGGATGGTGATACGTATGAGATGAAAGCTGAATTGCATGCTTATTATGTAGATCTTACGAAGGAAGGAGAAAGAAAGGAATTAGAACGGTCAAAGGGAACTTTTGAAATAGAAGATGGGGAACTTATCTTTACAAGAGATGAAATTCTTGAAAAATCTGATGATATTACTATTCCCGAAGTATCGATATTTTCGGTTAAGGATGGAGAACTTACTTTGATAGATAACTATTTTCGGGAGTATGAAGAGAACGTGGTATTGAAATAAAACAGGCTGTGATCCTTTTTACTTTTATTTCATTTATCTTTACATTCGTTTACCAAAATACTGTAATGTACGTACAAAAGTAATAGTGCTAAATGCTAAAACGAATATTGAAGTATAGACTGACTGTTACTATTTATTCTATAGAATTTAGAGTGGGGAAATAAAAATTGTGATTGGTTACCTAGTATTATAGATTTTTTAAGTAATATAAGTACTACAAGAAGAAATAATTTATATAGAGTTATAGAGAATTGTGGAAAGAAAAAAGTGGGTCACCTTTAGATTTATATTTAGAAAGTATTTTACAAAAGGGAATAAATATGCAACGAAATATTCCTGAATCAAAAAAGTTAGTAAAAAGATGTTATAGTATTCAAATAGTTATAGAGATGGTGATATTATGTATAGTGTGTTATTTAGTAAAATTGAATTTGGTATGGATTTTGTAGTAGAGCGATTAAAAGAGTTTGTTAAGTCTGATTATAAAGTAGCAATTTTTCCATGGGCTTTTCCTAAAGAAATAACAAGTGAAGAATTTGAGAAAGAGTATTTTCCGATAGATGGTAGAAGATATAATAAATACTATACTGAATTAAAAAAATTAGGTATTCGTAAAGAAAATATTAGAGTATGTAACCCTTATAAAGATACTAGAAATGATCTTATTGAAATTATTCAAAATAGTGATATTTTACTTTTGCCAGGTGGAAATCCTGAAATGTTTTTTAAAAAAGTTTTGCATGATACGGAATTAATATATTATATTAAATATTTTAAAGGAATAATTATTGGTGAGAGTGCTGGAAGTGAGTTACAATTAAAAAGATATTTTATTACTGCTAAAAATAATTATTATAAGTATTTTGCATTTTATGATGGGTTTGGAGTGTTAGATGATCCTTTTTATATGGATGTTCATTCAATAAACAATAAGAGATATTTAGCAAAATTACAAGAAGTTGCTAACAATAAAAATAAAAACGTTTATGCTATTTTTGATGATGGAGCACTTATTTATAATAGAGATTCTAGTAAATTAGAAATATTTGGTAATGTATTAGCTTTTACTCCTAATAAATGATTTTAATAGTAGCAAAAAAGCCTATCTTTACATATTTTAAGGTAGAGGTGAGTTTATGAATGAACGTGCGATTACAGGGGTTGTTGTAGATGCCGGTCACGGAGCAGTAGGATAAATCCAAAAAATAAAAGAATGACTATAAATGCAAGTAATACAGAATTTAAGTACTTTGTAAAAAAATATCTTTTTTATTGACATTTTAAAATAAAATGTATAAAATATTAAATCACATTATGTATTTTTGATGCTTTTTATGATATTATTAATATAGTAGGAGGTGGAAAGATGGAAAATGCAGAAAATATTGCTAAATATGTTTTGTCTTTAGATGAAAATAATGAGATTTTTATTAATAAATTAATAAAATTAAATGGTAGAGATTGTTACGAGGGTAATGTAAGACTAAATAAGTATCTTCATATAATGCAAATGGTTTATTTTGCTATGACGGATAAAAAACTATTTAATGATGACATGTATGCATATGATAATGGTGTTATTGTAGATTCTGTTATGAGCAATTATAGATACCTTGTTAGTAATAAAAAGACATATAATATTAATGATTCTTCTATTAAAGAATATATTAAAAAAATGTTTAGTATTTTGAAGTATGCTCCATTAGAAGAACTTATTAATATATCCCACCAAGATGAAGAATGGTTAAAGAAACATAATTATTATAAAAAACAGGATCAATTGATAGATGTTGATAGTCAAAAAGAAAATTATAAACTTATGTGTGCAGATTTTATAGAGATGCTTAATGATTGAAATAGGACAGGTATTATCTCTAAAAATAAGATTTAATAATAGTGGAGTAGTAGCAAATCAAGCACATCCTGTGCTAGTTGTTAATGTCGATAAAGAAAAGAATATATTAGAAATTGCACACATAGATTCAATAACAGAAGAAAAAAAGTGGAAAACACTTTTAAAAGGTAATGTTACTATAAAAAAGGACAATCCGCCAGAGACAGTAATCGATAAAGATAGTTTTGTACAAATTGACAATATTATCCAATTAGAATTATTTCCAGAACTTGTAAGAAAAAGAAGACAAACCGAAAAATTGAGTGAGATAAAGTTAAAAAAAGTCTTAGATAGATATGATAATTATAAAAAAAACGAATGGATAGATGATGATAAAAAAGTTTTCATGACTAAAGAAGAAATAATATTGTTAAATAGCGATATTTAAACATTATAAGGTACCTATATATATGGTATCTTTTTTGTTATGCAAAAATGAAAGGAGATGTGATATATGAATTATGCAATATTTAGAAGTGAACCTATTATGACTACAAATGATTTAGCACAAATTGGATCTCATAATCAAAGAGAAAAGAAAGCCTATAAATCTAATCCTGATATAAAAATAGAAGATAGTTATAAAAATATACAATTAGTTCCATTGAATTATAAATATGTTAAAAAATTTCACGAATTGACTAAAGAATATGAAAAACAACATAATGAAAAGATGAAAACTGAAAGAAAAGAAAGACAAAGAAACTATACTCAAATGGTTAATCGTTCAAGAAATTGTGTAGCAGATGAATTATTATTTACTGCATCACCAAAGTTTTTTGATAATATGAGTGAAGAAGACATAATGAAATGGGCAGATACTTGTATGGAATTTGTTTATAATGATTTAGGTTATACAAAGGAACAAATACTTCATGCAACTATTCACTTAGATGAGAAATCTCCCCATATTCATTGTGTGGTAGTTCCATTAGTTAAAAAATTAGATAAAAGAACTAATACTGAAAGGTGGACAATATCTAAAAAACAATATATTAGGGATAAAATACACTTATCCCAGTTACAAGATAAATATCATGAAAGACTTGTTGATGCAGGCTTTGATTTGGAAAGAGGTATTAAAGGCAATAATAGAGAACACTTAAAAACAAAAGAGTTAAAGAAAACGACTCACTATTATGAGAATAAAACCCAAATAATTAATAAAAATTTAGATAAAGCAATAAATGATTTAAATGAAAAAATGAAAACTACTAAAAATACTATTTTTGATAAAGAATATGTCAAAGTAAAAAAAGAAACTTTTGATTCAATGAACAAAGTTATCAAAGAAACAAAAAAGGTAGTGGAATTCCAACCGAAAATAGAACAATTATTTAACGAAGTAAATACATTTACTAAAAGTCATCAAACATTAGAAAAGGAAAATAGTAATCTTAAACGAGAAGTGAAATCGCTTGTTACTAGAAATCAAAATTTAACAGCCGAAAATAACAAATTAAAAAATTATATTGATGTTATATTGGAGGCAATTAAAAAGTTCTTTAGAAAGATATTACAATTCGGTAATGAATATGCAAAAGATGAAACTACTATTGAAGTAAAAAATTATTATGGTAATGAATATTTTGATATGGAAGATGTTATTAAAATATCACGAGGTACTACTAAACAAGATGAATTATTTGATTATGTTAATGCACCAAATTATTACAAGGAAAGAGTAAAAGATGTTTCTGATTATGATAAATCAGGCGACTTTGATATATGTAGATAAAAATGTAAATGATAAAATTAATTGATATTAAATTATTTGCTTATTGATATTCATTAAATATATTATAAAATTAAAATGAGAATATGCTATATTAGTATACTTTCGTTTTTTAGATGTCAAAATATTGTTTGATTTTTAATTCATTATTTACATTATACAATATTCCTAATTTAAAATTATTAGTTTTTAAATTAATAGGAATTTCAAATAATAAATTATTATTCATTTCATTAGCAATTAATTCTTTAACTAAAAAACCATTAGCATATCCATTTAATATTAATGGGTAAAGATTATCGTAATCATCTACCTTTATTTTTTCATTAATTACTATATTGGAATCATGAATAACATCATCATATATTTTGTTAAATCTTTTATTATTTAGCGTAACTAATGGTTTATTACTTATCTTATCATTTTTTGAATTAGAAACTAAAATCAAATGTAATTCATGTATTTCTCTAAATTTTATATTATCACTGAATTGATAGTTTACTGGTTCTAAAACATAAGCAAAGTCAATTAAATTGTTTAATAATTGATTATTTAATAAATCAAAATGATTGGTATTAATAAAATCTACATTTTTATTATTATTTAAAATATTATCAAGTTTATGTTCATTAATTAAATAATTTAAAATTGATTTATCAACTGCAATTTTAATTGATTTATTATTAATAAGTTTTGAAAAATCATTTTCAGCTTTAATTATATTATTTATTTCATTAGATATAAGATTATATAATTCATTACCCTCTTGAGTTAACATTACACCTTTTGTTTTTCTGATAAATAATTTAGTATTTAATTGTTCTTCCATAGTTTTTAACATTCTACTTATAGCTGGTTGACTAATATTTAACTCGTTAGCTGCTTTAGTTATATTTTTATTCTTTGCAATTACATAAAAAACTTTATAATATTCAAAATTTATATTCATTTCCCATCACCTAGCAACATTATATCATAACAAAATGTTATGTCAAATATAAAAAATAAGCATTTTACAAATAACAAAACAAATACTATAATATATGGCAATAAAGGGGGATATATATGAATAATAATACATTAATGAATATTAAAAATCAAAAAATAGTTTTATATTTAACAAAACAAGTTATTCTATTAAATCATTCTTGCAATAATATAATACCAGAAGAAAAATTTCAAAGAGCAATAGCCATGTTCACAAATAAAAGTGAAGATTTTGAAACAATAAAGAAAATTATAGATTGGCATGTTCAAAATGAAAGAACAAGATACATTGACCATTTAAAAAGAAAAAGAAATTATGAAAAAGCAAGAAAAAATAAAAAGAAAATATTACAAAAGAAGAAAGTCGCTTAAATAAGAAAGGAGAAATTTAAAATGAGCAAAAATAATAATTGTAGTCCAATATCAGTGATTGATAGTGAACAAATGATAATAATTGGATATCGTGAGCATACTGCTTTAGCATACAGAATGTATAAGAATCTTATAAATAGTTCATATGAATATAAATATTATGCTGGAAAGAAATATAACTGTTGTACATATCAAAGACAAGATGATATGGCTAGTTATATACTTTTAAAATCTTATTATAAGAACATTAAAGGATTAGAAGACTGTTGTTTAAGTAGTAGAGTTATGGATAATTATGAATATGAACATGGTATATGTGATTATCGAAAAAGGTATATTGGAAAACAATATGGCATAGTGCCTACTATACCATATAAATATGTTTATAAAACAGCAAAAAAAATTAGTGAAAAATTTGGTAATGATAATTGTTATGCTCTAGGATATTATCCAAGTAAAATGCTTGATTTTAACGAAAAACAATATTGGATTGATTTTGTAGATGAAGTACCTTATATTAAGGATAATGAAAAAGATATTCTTCCAAAAGAGTCAGATTTTATTATAACAGATGATACTTTTTCATTTCCGATTATTATAGATGATAAATTAGAACTTGAAAATTATAATGTTTATAAAGCAACAACAGAAAAAGGAATAGAGATTAAGGCAATAAAATATAATGATAAATGGTTTAGAATTGAACCTGTTGTATGGGAACTAATTGGAGAGAATTTAGTTTGTACTAAAATTCTTTTTGAATCCCCTGTCCACATGAAAAATGATTATATACAAAATGGTGATATTCAGTCATTAAATGATACTTTTGTAAAATGGTATATTGATAATATTTTTACTAAAGATTTATTTAAATATACGGATATGTCCTTTATGAAAGAGCAAATATCACTTGCAATAGATGAAGATATTGATATAAAATTAAAAGAAATTGAAAGACTAAAACAAATGAAAGCTAATTTAATTCTACAACAACAAATTAAAGGCACTGCACAAAGAAATATATTAGAGTTGTTCGGAAATTAAAAATGTGGTACAATTTAAGTGCTGGATATG
>ERZ1643249.602-NODE-602-length-40491-cov-9.990380_pt1 | contig 40491 bp, 33 predicted proteins | sample MGYA00579263_ERZ1643249 | MGnify/ENA primary metagenome ERZ1643249 (study PRJEB29033, sample SAMEA4952264) | chicken gut metagenome | biome: Broiler Chicken; feature: Gastrointestinal Tract; material: Caecum | place: Ireland | collected 2018 | study: Broiler...
CCCTCTGCAAATGTGTCTCCTGCGCTGTTACATGCGGTAGTCGATAAAGCAAGTGAAACCGCTGTTAAACTGACTGCTAATGCTTTACGGAACTTCTTGAGTTTCATTGGTATTACCTCCTAACTCGTTAGTTATTTCTGTATTTTCTAAGGACTCTGATTGAGTCTCGTTGGAAGTGTTTGTGCTTTCTGTGGAATCTGTTGAGTTGTCTGAGGAAATGTCTGTATTGTCTGCGTTAGCTGTTGAATCACTTTCAACTGTGTGCTCGCCCCACAGGTTATCTGTAAATTCCTCAACTTCCTCGTCTGAGAGCTGGTTGAGTTCTGCGTAAATGACTGCGCTTAACTTCTCTTGAGCAAGTGCTGTCTTAGCTTTAAGCTCAAGGTCGTCTCGGACACTGTTTAAATCAGGAATGTCAAGTGTGTGCTCAATACGGTTGATTCGCCACAAGATAAAAAGTATGTCATTTTCATTGCGGTTTGTTAAAGAAACCTGCGTAACATGCCAGTTCTCGATTTGAGAAGTGTCAAGGTTGAAAACATCTTTCTGTGTTTCGTCTGTTGAAGCCTCCGGCTCGCCTTCCTGGTAAACTTCCTCTCCGTCCTCATTTGTGATTCTTATGGAACTGCCCGATAGGGTGTTTCCGTCCCCTGTGAGCTGTCTCACTGCGTCCTCTAGGGCGTCACTGTTTGTTGCTAACTCACTACCACCAAGATACTGGGCACTGTCCATTACATCCTGTACGAAAAACTGCTGAATGGTATCAGCCGCTAAATCTGCAAAAGTTCCATCGTAAAAATTGATGTCCCTGTACAATGGGAACTGGTCGAGACTTTCTCGTGAAGGAACGATTGTTAAGTTGTCTCTGGCTTTTACGTCTGTGTAATTGGTGAGCCTTGTCTCTGGGATGTACCCCTTATCGTATGCTTCTTGAATCTCGTCAAAGTCTTTGGCAAATTGCTCACTGTTGAGGACAATAAATGAAACATCATACTTGTCAATGTAATCAAAGTTCGCTACCACTTCGTCTTGGTAATACATTTCTAAGTAACTGTCGTCTACTTCCTGTTGGCTTCGCTCGTAATAAACTAGGCTCTCCCATTTTTGATGTGCGCTGTCTAAATACTCCTTTAACTCGCCTGTTGTATAGCGGTCGATGAAGGTTTTCATGTCGCACTTCTCGCCTGTTGTGCAGCCGGTGAATGTTTCAAGCTCTCCGGGATGGTCGATTTGATAACGGCCGTATAGCTGCTCAATGTACTGTGCTTCAATTAACATATCATCTACTTGGTTGTTGAAGTCTGCATAGTCATACTCCATTGAGTCTCGGAAGTAGTCTGTTGTCATTCCGTTAATGAGTGAGAGATACAGGCTGTCCCCTAAGACGTCTCGGATACTTGCAAATGAATCTGTAATTGTTGCTACACTTAACTCGGCAAACTCGTCTAAGTCAACTGCTCCCTCTGTTGCTGTGGTAGTCTCATTTGCCGACTGAACGGCCTCCATTGTACTGTAGTCGGGAGCACTTCTCGCATAAATTTTTGACTGTTCCTCATATTCTTTACTTGTTGAAAACGCCACTAAACCTCCTGCAATTGCCAGGCCGCCAAGGACAATTGATAGGTAAATTGCTAACTCTTTCATCTTCCTTTGCCTTACTTCGGCTTCTCGCTTTTTAGCTTTTTCAACATGAAATTTATTCTGGTGTGCCATGTTTGTTCCTCATGTTGCTCTTGTATTGCTTTATCATTATGCACGATAATGATTGACCCTGTTTCGGACCAATCATTATATCGTGCTGGGATTTAATTTATATCGAACTGATAAACTCGATTGATTTGAGTCTTAGTTAGAAGCCTTCATCGTTGTCATACGGGTCATCAAAATCTCCAAAATCATCAAACCCATCTGACTGAGGCTCCGGCTGTCTGCGCTGCGGCTGACGTTGCTGTGCTGGCCTCTGTGCCTGTCTTTGTGCGGGTGCCTGCTGTCTGCGTCTCGGCTGTTCCTCAAATTCGTCGAACTCGTCAAAATCGTCTTGCTGAGGCGCTGGCCTGCGCCGCTGAGTCTGCTGTGTTGTCCTCTGCTGTGCGGGTCTCTGCTGTACAGGACGTTGCTGTCTCCGTCTGGGCTGTAGCTCTTCCTCGAAGTCATCAAAGCCATCATCCTCAAAATCATCTTGCTGAGGTGCAGGTCTGCGACGTTGCTGTGCCGGCTGTGCTTGCTGTCTGCGCTGTGCGTTCTGTGCATTGCGCTGCGGCTGACGCTGCTGTTTCGCAGGCTTCTTTTTCTTTGGCTTCGGCTCGTAATCTTCTTCGTCATCAACTGCTGACTCACCGTTCTCGTAGATATCTCGCTGTCTGGTAAACTCTACGCTAAATGTTAGTAACATGTAAGGTATCGCGTATACTAAAGGAATACCACACAGGAGTATTCCTAAGAATATCCAACCAAAGAAACTCAAGCCTAGTAAGAATAAGTCTTTCTTGTGTCCGTTTGTCATTTCTACGGAGTAATTTAAAACTTCACCGGCTGTTGCGTCTACATTCTGCGTGAGTAAGTAGGGAACGTAGATGTATTTCAAAATACTCATGATGACTAACACATAAAACACAATGGCTACGATTGGAATTAGAAAGACTAATGGCTTAATAATTGCGGAAAGTATTCCTACAACGATTAAAGGAACCATTGGAATCAGGAAGCCTTTAAGACAAACTAGGAGATATGAAATAACTCCTAGCTTCATCCACCCTTCCCTCATGGGAGCCATGATGTCTTGTACGGAAGTTTCTTCGCCGTCTGCTAACTTCCGATAAACTGTAGTTACTCCTAACGTGACGATGATGGAACCGAGTGTGAGAATGACGGCACTCACTAACGTCATGATTAGGTAAACGATTACCCCAATGAAGGGATTGAAGAGGAAAGCCGCTCCACCGATAGCTAACAGCATGGGAGTCATAATTGACAACGCTAACATTACTACTGCCTCAGCGGCAAGTGTCAAAAATACTGTAGCCATGTTGTCCCGTATCAGGGCCTTTGCTTTGCTCTTTAACGCTTTTCGATTCATTTTTTGGTCTCCCTGTTATTTGACTTTGTGACCGGTTTCTTGTTCGAGGAATTGGAGTTCTGCGTGTAGGGAGTTGTGAACCCCTTAAACTTCCGTTCTCCTGTCTCGTAATCGTAACGTGGAACCTTGATAGTGCGTTCGGTGACCCATTTGTCGTCCCCTACGCCTACCAGCTTGACCTCGCTGGGTTTGTCGAAGGCTTCACGGTAGATGTGCTTGATTTTGCTGTTCTTTGTGAAAATCAGTTTTTTGATTGGTGTCCCTTTAAATGCCCCAGGGGCAATAACCTCCACGCTGTCCGGCACCCACATTTCATCAATCGCTGTGTTTGCAAATACTCCGGGAGCAAAGAATTTAATGTTGGTATATTTGCTGGCAAATAGGATTGACTGTAACTTTGCATTGCTCTTGAAAGCGTCAGGTCCGAGATAGGTGATAGGAGGAAGTTTGAGAACCGTGTAATCATCGAACTGCGCTCCTTTAAAGGCTCCCTTGCCGATTCTGATGGAATGTTTAACCTTCTCCGTACAGGCCCCGAAACTTAACTCGGTTAAAGGATTATTTGCGAAGGCTTCTTCACCAATCTCTGTTACCGCAGCCGGAATAAAAACTTTCTTGAGCTGGTTGCCTTTGAAAGCCTCTCGTCCGATAACTTTCAGTTCCTTGTTTAGGGATACATCTTTTAGGCCCCAACATGCGAAAGCTCCAAGGGAGACTGACTTCGGAACCAGGTCCCTGTCATTTTCAGGCTCGTTATACTTGATTTCTAGTACGTTAGTTCCGAGGGTCAGAGAATTTACTTTAGGCCGCTCGCTAAACTGCATGTCTACGTTGTTCAGCAGCTTCCAATACTTCAGGTTGATGAAGTTTACCCCTGCCGGAGTTACCATTCTATCAAACTCGCCTGCCGGAACACTTCTCAGCTCAAGGTGTTGCTCGTCAACTCTTACAATCTTCTCGCAGGGCCGCCCGGCTGCCTGTGCTTTCTCTTTGCGAATGTGATACAGCCTCAGGTATAAACCTGCATGTTTCTTGGCTGGCTCTATTTTTGCACGGACTTTTAAGAACTCTGTCCCCATGTACTCTGAAATCTCGGCATTTACTGCACCATAATACTTCGCTAATGCAATGCCGTCGGAAATTGGGTAACACTTGCAGGTACCATATGCAGGAACATAGATTCTGTAGCCGACAATCTTGGGTTTCTTGCCCTGTGCCTTTCTGTCCTCGCCTAACATGGCTACAACATAAACCTTGTCCTTACAGTACAGGGGTTCATCAACTACATTTACGGCACCATCCGTGAAGTTCAGGCCCTCCACATAAACGTCTTTGTTTTTGTCGCGCCAGTTCAACAACGCCGTCTCACTTGGAAAGGTATTCAGCTTATTGCCCTGGGGCTCATGTAAAACATACATTTTTCCACCAGAATCGTTTGGTCTGCAACAGATTAAGTTCTTCATGCTTGTGTTCTCCTTTTATGTATAAATTTAAAAATTAAATTTAACTAAACTATTTTTCGGAGAACTACCAAACAACTCTTACTGTTGTAATTGACCGCAGAAACTGCTTCTGTGCATTTGGTAATGCGTCCCACACTGTATGGTTGACTGTTAAACTCTGACAAAGCACCTTCTCTGACTCGGCTAGCGTACTTGTGAGTAACAACTTTTGCTCCGCTCTACTCAGGTCCAGTGACAAACAGGAACGTAAGATGTCTAGGCTCAGACTTCTAATTGAGGAACCTAACTCGATACACAAATTATTTGAATCGTACCACATCTGGTCTTGCAGAACTTCGAGACGGTCTGGGAATGTAAATAGAACTTCATCTTCTGCGTCTATTGACAAGCCATAACGCTCGATGGTTAATTTGGGCCCATTGTTTAGGTTAAATTTGATTCTCGTAGGCTCTGTAATTGCCCTTGTACAGATTTTGCGAACTGTACTTGGTATAATCAATTCATCTATGTAGCAGTCCCGAAATGCGTCACTGTCGATTACCTCAATGCCCTCGGAAAGCATGTATATGCCACCGGAATAATAATGACAACCCCTTAAGTGACACAAACCGCCTTCTTCGTAGATGTCTATGTCCATGGAGTCCCCAAATAAACTCATTGTCCCTTGAAACTCGTCTATATCAAAATCGTGCATTTGTGGCCCTCCTATCATTACTTGAGTGATTTGCTTATTCTTCTGCCGGCTTATCTGTGTCAGTTATCTCGTTTATGTCGTTGCCTGTGTCGGTTACACTGTTATCTGAATAGCTGTCTGGTTCATTGCCGTGGTCTACGTTCTCTACCGCTTCTTCCGCAAGCTCCTTTACTCGGTGATACTCGCCTAAGATAACATCCTCAAAATACTCTCGTGTAACCCTGTTGGTCGGAAAAACTATATCATGCCACAAAACCTTGGCCTTTCCGTCCTTAATCTCACCTGTGCCGCAATCAACTGAGGGCATAGCGACAAATAAGCGCTGCTTGCCATTGATGACCCGGATATTAGAGATTACCAGGCAGCTGTCAATGACTACCTCGGCAAAGGCCATAATTCTGCTGTTCTTGTTGTTCGTGTCGGAGGTCACCTTTGGGTTTAGGGTGACTGTAACTCTTGTGATTTTCATTGTAGTACCTCTCTTGTGATGTATTTTGCTTGTGGTTCTTACATCTATGTCAATAAAGCAAAAATAGATATAATAAAATAAAAATTTACCCTACTATAGCAATATTGGTTCACAAATTTATAACCTCGTCCACGAATTGGTAGGCATAAAATGTGACAGTCACTTATACTCGTCTGTGGCTGTCACATTCTAATCTATTGTCTTGTAACTATTCTCTTGGGAGTTACTTTCTTGTCTGCAAAAGACTGCGTTAAATACTCGGCTAATACCGTGATGTCTGCGTCTATTCGATAAGCTACTTGGCGGTGTAAGTTCTCTCTGACAACTATCTCAGAAAATCGGAAGTTATCGTTAATTGGTAAGGGGTTAGTAGGTGAGTGTAGGGAAATTAGTTTATTCTTATAAATCACTATTGCTCTCGTTCGGCTTCTTCGGAAGTCATAGCCTAGCTGATTATTGACGATTGTACTGGCGGCATTGCCTGTGTACACTTTATACTCATCTGGCAGATTTAGATAGGTGAAAAGCTCTTGTAACTGGGTGAGTAGCCAATAGTTTTGATAGCTGTCTAAGCTCTCGATTCCTACTACACCTCCCCTGCAACCTAACACCTGTTTGAAGGAATTGTAGGTTCCGACTAGGTTGTTTAAAGGACTCTGTTTGGCAAAGCCTTTATTTCCTGTGTGAATCCATTGCTCATAGTTTGTAACTTGCTTTGAACTGAGTAGGTAGCCACTATATAGTCCGAAGTCCATTCGTAAAACTGTGCAGGGTGCTTTGCTAAAGCCTGTGGTACGTAATGTTGTGAGTGCTAAGTCTAGTGGCCATCCTTGGATATTTAACACTCTGTTTTGTTTGTCTGTTGTAAACCATACAGCAACTAGCTCGTCTGGCTTGGGATAGTACTTAAACTGAAAGGCTAATGACTGTTGAATACGTAGCCTTGTTGTTTCGTCCTTCAGGTCTTGCAAAGTGCGAAAGGTAATGTGTGCTGTCTGCTCGTTATTTATGAGTTGCTTATAAACTGACTCGTAGTAGGCAGGCAGTGCTAAGTAGCAAGCAAATTGTGAAACTGTTGCAATAGGCAGCTTGTCCGATATACTAGGGAACTTGGCTGCTGAGGGACTATTGATTTTCAAGGGGATTGGCTCTTTGTGATAGAAGTAACTTTTCCCGTCCCCTAATAATCGCTTGATTACACCTTGAATGTGCGTGTTGTACAACAGGTCCATGTAGTAACCATAACAATCATACAAGCGATACACAGGCAACCCGGCTGAATTACGTTCTAACGAAAAATAGAACTCATGTACTCGGAAGGTTACATTTGCTTGTAATGTATCAAGAGTCTCCCGTTGGGAGATTGGAAGACTTTGATATTGAGCTTTTAAATCTTTAAGGTATCTATCACGCGCATTCATATTGCTACCCCGTTTCCTTTAACTTCTTATGTTATTTTCTTAGGCCGACAAAATACTCTTAATGGCACTTAAGATGAAGGCTTCGGCCCTGTTATAAGGCTGGTTCGTTTTATTCCCGATGACAAGCCCATTATAGCTTACAGTGACTGCTTTAACTTCACGGGAGTTCTTGTCTTGTGCCACCTGGTCTGCAAGAACTAACATCTTAGCTGTCAAAGGTGCTGTTAAACTCTTCCCCGACTTCTCATGGTCTGTATATGTGTAATCAAGTAACAGCGCTTTCTTCCCGTTGACCGTTGTTGCTTTCATCTTAGGCACGAGCTGACTCGCAGGCGTTGATTTTGTCGCAGGAATAATGATTGTGTAATCTTTGAGAACCGACTGATTCACGGTTTTCTCTGCGAGTTTCTGTGTGTCTACTGTAGGCTTCTCAGATTGCTTCGGCATAAAGCTGTTAATGACCTGCGTGTCCATACCAGGCTGTAAAGGGTCGATACTAAAGCATACTCGTTTGGCCCCCTTGATTTGGTCTTTGATGTAGCCCTCGATAGCCTGTTTAGGATAGTCAAACTGCTTTGATAACTCCGCTGTGTTACATAGGTCATTCTCGCCTAAGATTCGTGACATTGCATAGGTGACTGTTACACCTTGACGGCTGTATGCGTCACAAATCATGAACTTTGCACCGTCTGGCAGGATTGTTTTCATATGCTTCTGGCTGCATTGCATAAAGTCTGAGTACCATGTCGCTTGCTCTGAAAAATCCTGCATATAGCAAGCGGTAACAAACTCGGTAGCTGGAATTAAGCAATAGGCTCTAACTACGTCTGCTCTTTCGTCCATCCGATAAACTAGGAATCCTCCCATTACAGAGTTGAGAATCTGTGTTGCAGGAGGGAGTAAAAACAAACCGTTGTCTACGTGTCTTGCATAATGCTGTAATCTGTTTAATGAGGTGAGAAGCAGATTTTGCAGGAGGTCACTCATATAGAGCCTGTTAAATGCGTTGTTTGCAACTGCTCCTGGAATATATGCCGCCATCAAAGGCCCATTGTCTGCGTAAGCGCACCGTGTAAAAGCATTTGACATAAATGCGTCTGGACCGTATGCTAAGAACTCGCCTATCTGCTGCGGTGTTGTGAAGGGGAACAATCTGCCGCCTGGAATTGCTGTGCAAACATCAACCTTAACTGTTCCACCCGTCAGGGGAAGGTCTGCTCTGAAGCAGCCTTTGAAATTCTCTGCATGTTTTGCCAGGTCACCTACAAGCCATCTGCAATACGCTCTGCCATGTTGGTCTTTGATTACAACTGCCAGCACATTGTCAACTGTTGAAGGCTTATATGCCTGAACTGTCATGGTGTTTGACTTAGGTGTACAAGGCTTGCCAAGTACAGCAAGTTCAGCGTGTGCGGTTTTCTTCATTCTTGTTTGGATAGTTGGAATCTCCCGATAAATATGCTTTATATATTTGGCTTGAAAGTTGCATTCCCGTAGTACCAAACTTTCTACGGCTGCCTGATACTTTGAATCGGTAGCTGCTATAATGCTCATATCAATTCTCCTTTTCTAAAAATTCTCTTGTGTTCAGCTTGTGGTTATGTATTTGTTAATTATTGATTGTACAAAATTGTATTGGTCTCGCTCATTATCTGGATAGGTAAGAGCGTTTGATGTGAGTATGTCAGAAAAGATTTCTGCAAAGCACTCACTAGAACTTACGGAAACCCACTTTTCTGTGTTAGTAAGTGGCCTAAATACTTGCTCCCATTCAGAATTTTCTGCACTTGTCATCAACTCTGACTGGAGGAAGTGCCCGAACTCATGTGCTGTTGTGTCTATCAAAATATCCCGTGTACTCTCACTATCTGACTGCGCTTCTAAATTAAACACTAGAAGTTTTGATTGGGGTACTGTTAAACCTCTAAAGCTGTGCAATCGTGAAACGCTTGCTGTGTCGGAAGTGTTTAAGATTGCATTTAGTCGCTCTTGCTGAGTATCGGTGTTGTCCCCTACATATGCGATTCGCCATTTTGACTCTGTGAAGTCCTCTTTTAAGCTATCGGGGATATAGCTTAATGCTTCTTCAACTTCTGACTGAGCTGCGGAGAGTAGTTCAGTTGATGTGGTATACACTGTATAGTCGCTGTACTCGCTTGATAAGTAAGCGGTCTCAAGCGAACTAATGAACTTCTCACTGTCCGAAGCTGAGGCAACCGTGATTATCTGACTAATTAGCGAAGCGGCTATAATGGCTGTCAGACTTAAAATCGCTAGGTTGTATGTATGCAACATCTCTAACAGCGTTTGCTTGAAGGTGTATCTTTCTCGTTGTGCTGGTTGAACTGCTGGCGCTGCCGATTGTGTTGTTGCTGTTGTCTGAGTATTTTGTTCTTGTGCTATCACTTTACTTTCTCCTGGGAATGTGCTACTTGTCTATACCGACATTGATAAGTATTTTAGGATTACTGCGTATCTTACTTAGAGCCTTGTTGTAATAATATCGGATGTTTGCTTCGTCTACACCCCGTTCCTTGCCAATTTCAATTAACGTGTGCTCAACCCCATCGGCTAATCCTGTCCTCAGCATGAACACATCGTATTCATCAGGGTCAAGAATAAGCTGTAGGTTTTGCACAAGGCTCTCGTAGAAATCTATCTCAACTACATCTTTAAAGCAATCTTCTTCATCAGCAACGTCGATAAAGTCAGGGGAGTCAGTTGAGGAGACAATGAAATCGTCAAAGGCTGTTGCTTCCTCTCCATGTCTCTTTTGTTCTACAAGGTCTGCATTTGCTTTCCTTCGCTGTCTGTGCGAAGTTGACAGGATTGTGAAATTTTGGCTGATAAACGACATCATTTCATTGGCAACTGACTTGTAGGCATAAGTGGAAAACTTAACTTTATGCTCGGCACTGTATGAGTAAGCGCACTGAACCAACCGGAGATTGCCGACCCCTACAAGCTCGTCATAATCACAGCCTCTGTAGCCGGCCTTTGCATATTTCCGTGCAAGTGCCTCTACAATATATTGGTGTGAAACGATTAACTCATCACGCTCTTCTTTCGTTGTAGGTACAGTAAAAAGCTCTTCTTCGTCCTCCATGCTATCAAAGGACTCTGATGTTTCTTTTATTGGTGCTGTGTCAACCTCTAGGGTTGCTGATTTAGGCTGATAGTTTGATTGTGTATTCCCTAATAAACCTATGCCTTGCACTTCTGCGCCAGTTGTAAGTGCCTGGATAATCATACTTTTCTCCTTTGTCTTTTGTGAAGTTACCCTTATTTACTTTTAGGAGGTTCAGTGTCTACAAATTGTTAATTGTGTTTATTTGTTGTGCGCTGTTGTGTTTTATCTCGGATGAACTGTAGGTCGCATGGTCTTGTTTACGTCTACACCCTTCTTTGAAGTCTTGCTATGTCTGCTTACTAGAGCTGCTCTTAGCGACTTAATCATACTTCGTATTGACTCTGTTCGCTCATCTTCTTCGTCAAGTTCTGATAGGATTGCTGAGAGGACTTCACATGAGCTTGATAGTCCGAATGACTTAGTTTGTGCAAATGATGTCTTTGAATTAAGGTACTGAGATACCTTTATTTCTTGTGCTTCATCTTCTGAAAGGAGAATGAAATTCTCTTCGTCGAATACAATATCTGTTAAAGTATCAACCTCTTTTGTTGGCAGGTTATCTTTTCGCTTGATAACATTTCTAGTAAACCCTGCTCCGAGCACTATGCGGTCTGCTAGTTTGCCTTTGGGAGGCATTGCTACAAGCACAACAAACTGTTCGGAAGATACGTCTACGTCCCCATACATTGTCAGTGTGTTCTCGTCTACAAGTGACTGCATGGGGCACACAAAATTTGGTGAGGCTTGCAGAGCTGTGATGTTGCTTGCTTTATCCTTTGAAGGTTTACACAATTCTTTACACAGGCTGTAGCAACAACAAATACCTCTCTGCTTAGTATTACTGTCCATAACGTCATGGGAGCATATGCTATTAAACCAGTGTGGTACTTTGATTAGAATGGGAGAGAAGTTCTTCTTGCGCTTGTGCTCTGCTACATACTTCTTAACCCGTTCCGCCGCCTCTTGTGACTGACGCTCTTGCTCGGCTTCTATAGCTTTTGTGTCTTGATTTACAAAAGCTGTTACGGTGTTATGCAAATCTTTGTTGGAGGATTTGAGACTGATAAACTCGAACACTTTCGGGTACTGGAAAATCTTTTCCGTTTTGCTGGAAGAAAACATGATTGTGATTTTGTTGCCCTCGATAGAAAGGATTGTTCCGTCCCCGAATGTATTATGCCTGATTTTTGCACCAATTAGCAGGTCTTTGTTGCTCTGATTCTGTATATTTAGAGTGATTTCATTGGCCATTTAGTTACCTCAATTCTGTATGTATTCTGTGCTGATGATGTTACTCGCTTACATCATCGGAAATATCGTCATCTTCTGTGGATTCCTTCTCATTGATTCTATCTTGATTACGAAGCTCGTAGGCTTTACCGATTAACTTATTTGTCTCTTCAAAATCTTCTTGGGAGCCTGCTAGACACTCTGCTAGTGCATAGAACTCGTTACTGTCTACTCTGAGAAACAGAGGTAGAAGGTCATCGCTGAATGGGTATCTCATATATTTTACGTGCCCATCTACTCTCTTTGCGATTGTTGCAGGTATAAGAGGGATAAAGAGTAGGTCCTCAAGACTCTTGTTACATATAAATGCTAGATTCTCTAGCTTCATGTAGAAACGAGGAAGGAGAACTCTTGTTTTCCCTGTGGCGGCTTTGTCGTGATAGAAGGCTTTAATACACTTTGCAAGCTCGATTAGTGCTCTATCTGCTTGGTACCATGTTGTCTTGTTGAACCGATTGAGCATAAAGCCTTGGAATATTACTTCATCATTGCGTAGCTTCTTTAAGTTGCCGCAAAACGACAGAAAGACTAACATGTTCGTTCTATTTGTTAAGGGAATGTAGCGCTTTAAGTCAGCAAGCTTAGGGCAGGTAGCTCTGATGTCTTGGTATCTGCTGATAAACTCTGCTAACTCCACTAGCCGCCTTGCGGCATTATCAGCTATTTCCTGCTGACTTAGAATTACTCCCTGTATACTGAGACTAGCTTCTCGGTTTGTATCTGTCATGCTTGTTTCTCCTTCGTAACCTGTTAGGAAATCTGTACTTCATCATTGATTGGTGTAATGAAAAATTTGTCCATCTGTTTCGCTAAGGAATCATATAAATCTTTCTCACTTACGCTTAATGAGCCGGCAATTACTGCATTTTTCATGGCTCGTTCTACACATAGCTGGATTGTATAGTAGCTCAAGTCGATTGTCTTTTGAATTACTTGTTTGTAGTCGGGTGCAGCGTCATGATAAAGCACAAACCCCTTATCTTTAAATAGGAACTTGTCAATAATCTCGTCAAGACCTGTTTTCGGCCTCCGGAACTCTAACTTGTCATCAAAACGCCTAGCAAACGCCGGGTCCAAACAAGGCAACATGTTGGTTGCCGCTATTGCGATGTTGGTGCTATCCATCTGGTCAAGCTGCTGGAACGTGGTATTTGTTGCTCTGCGAATATCGCCACTGTCCTGATTTTTTCCTGCGTCACGATTCCATGCGATACTATCGCACTCGTCTAGGAACACGATACAATGCTTTTGCTGATTAGCATATGCGAAAATGGTTGATATATTCTGTGATACGTTATCTGTTGCGATTGAATTGGCAATATCCACATACAACATTGTGTACTTTAAATGATTTGCTAGGGCCTTTGACAAATACGTTTTACCACAACCACTATCACCATAAAACAGCAATCTATTTACGGGCTTTAGCCCATAACGAACCAGGTCCGCTGAATGTTGCGTTTCTTTTAAAAACTGCTGTATTTTCTCACGGTTGACATCACTAAGGATGACTGAATCCAAGTTAATATTCGTATCAACAGGCATTATTAGCCGTTGAATTACTTCGGGACTTATTTGCGCCATGCTGATAAACTCTCCTTCTTTCTTGTGCATAAAGATAAAAATTAAAAATTATGACTCTATATGTCCCATTGGTCTGTGCTACTTTTCCGGTGAAGAAATACAGGAAGACATAGTTGTCGCTTTTGCTTTGTTATATAAAATGGAATAAAATTTGCGCCGCATTGGAAGCTATGTCTATAAGTAGGATGTATAAATAATGAGTTGTTTATCTGGAATGCTTATAGATGTGTGCTGTTCTGTGCCTGACCCTCGACCCTATAAACTCCTTCACCGTTTCTATGCCCCTGTGACGCTCTATAAGCCTGTTTCCTGCCCTTGAAATAGCACCATTGAACTTTCTTGCACCTAAAGCCTAAAAGCCGCTAGAAACCCCTTTCCGTGCGTTAAAAAGCATATCCGAATATTGATAATAATTCTGTGCCTAGAAATAAGATTAAGCCCCTCAACTACGAGGGGCTTAATCTGTCAAACTTAGAGCCTTAGAGCATTTCCATGTACTCTAGGACGCTATCTCCAAACTCAACGGCCACATTGAGTAAAATAAGGGAGATTATGATTACAAGAGACATAAACAAGATGTTGGCAATCAACCATGCCGTAGCATACCTGCGCTTCTGTGAGCGGGAAATCACTAATACAAAACAATACACGATATTTACTATCGGTATTGAGAGTATCATCAGTGTGATAAACCAGCTTAATACGCTAGGACCGCTCTGAATCTCTTCAAGGTCTGAGCTTCGCAAGGTGATTGTATAATCATTTGCTGGCTTACGTGCTGTTGCCTGTGGCTTCTGTTCTGTCGCCTGTGTTCTATTGGGATTTGCTCTTGGCTGCTGTGCGCGTCCTGTTGGCTGCGTTGTGCGTCCCTGCATGGAGACACTTCTTTCAGCCATTGTCGCTGATGTTGCTGCTCTGGAACGTCTATCTGTTGTCTGCTCCATGTTTATTTCTCCTTGTAAACCTTTACATTTCTGCAAGGTAGTTATATTCCAGTGTGTCGTCTGCTACAAGGGCCTCATAGTTCTCAAGGAACTCATTGAGGTCACGTTTGATTCCATCTAGGTCTACCTGGAACCGTACATTTTTTGTCTGGGATACTACCTTGTTACCTTTCTTATTACGTTTGCCAGAATCCTGGATTCTGATACTCTGTTCTTTACCCTTCGTAAACTCTACGAGGTGAGCCAGAAGGAATGCAATGTAAGCTCCATGGTACAGCCGTGTACCATTGATATACAAAAATTCTTCTTTTGCAAACTCCTTATCAAACGTATCGGTTTCGTGATTATAGAACCGCAGACACGTTAAGTCTGTGTCAGGGATATCTGCATGATACAGTCCATATGCCTGTGCCTTCCATTTCAGCTTCAACTTTGCGTCGGCAGGGCCTAAATCCTTTACAAAGCGCTTGCGCTCCTTATCGGAAAGAGAAAAACTGTAAGGCTTCTTCCGCATGATTTCTGCGTAGTCAGTGTTCAGTGTGAAGAACTGGTCTCCTAAGGTGACTAGCTTGTTCGCTGTGTCGAAGTGTGCGTTCTTGCGGATGTTTGCCTGTTTTTCATACAATCTGTTTAAGCGCTCATGCAGTGTGTTATACAAAGGGCTGTGGTACCATACTAAACGACATTCGGGAGTGCTCTTGTAGGCTACTCCTTTCTCGTCGTAGTTGTCGGGGTTCTCTTTCATCAACAGCTCAGACATCTTACGCTGGAGCCGTAAGCTCTTGCTAACAAAGTGCTCACTATTTGCACGGGAACCAATGTCGAAGTTGTAAATCTCAGTTCCAACTACGGCAATGCACCCTGCCTTGTCGAACTGAACCCCAACCTTACCTGTAGCCTTGGGCTCAACTCTACGGTTGCCATCTGCGTCATACTTGGCAGGCAGCTTCCCTTTGATGGAAATGTTTGCAAAGTATCTACGCTTCTTGCCAATACCGCTACGTGTGATTTCAAAACAGCGAATATCCTGAGATAAAGCTGAACGGGCATAATCATTGCCCTCAATATCCAGTGCAAGGTAGTGCTCGTCACCACCACGAGGCCCGATTACCAGGCAGTTATTGCAGAGGTCTACTCTTGTACCTACACGGGTATAACCGATTGAGTTGATAAAGCGTAAGGGCTTCTTATGGATTTCCCGTCCCTGCCCTTTGAGATATTTGTCAACAGAGGCAAACACTTTAGCGCAAATGTACTTACGAACCGACGAATCAATAACTTCAGGAGTGCCAGGTGCAAAGGCTACATTTGCACACATACCATTGATTCCGTAGTCGGTAACTCTACCCTCTGAATAGAGCTTTATCTGCTCAAACCGGAGAGTCTTTACTTCTTCGTTTAAGTCTGCTTTTTCCTTGTTGAGCAACTCGGCCTCTTCGGGAGTCGTGTTTTCGTCTCTAAGTACCCCTAAAATATCAGAAATTCTTGTATCAATCTCATTTAATCTACTAACTTTTGCCTGGAAAGCCTCAGAGTGCTCAATTTCTGCAATAACTTCCAAAACTTTCTCAATAACTTTATTCTGGTAGATACCGCCTTCTTCAATGAGCCAATCAAGGTAATCCTTTTCTTCCTCAGGCACCAATAAACGTACCTTGATAGTGTAGTTTGCTGGTTTTTTAGGGTTTCCTTTTAAAAAGTTGTGAGGCTCGTTAGCTCTCTGGGTGTAAGTGGCCATTCTCTCGGACCTCTCACCACTCGTATATTTAATGAAATTTACGACTTTAGGCTGTTTCTTACCCATGCTAAGTTTCTCCTTTGTTTTAAAAATTTCTTTGGTACAAAGAATAGTTGACACTATTATTAGCTGTGTCAAAGCTAGGTCGTATTGTACTAAATAACAGGTTCCACATTGATACGCTAGTAACGGCTATATCAATGCTGGCTTGTATTGCTGTGCGATACGCTAATTCTCGCTTTTACGTAAAATTCCTCCTTCATGCCCTTTTCTACATTTTGGACGTTAAAAGAGAGTCAGTAGGCTGTATCTACTGGCTCTCTAATAAACTCTGTTGTTGCTCCGTTTAATTGTAGATGTAGCCGGGTCCATTAGGAACTACGCTAGGTGCTGTTGGCTTGTCTGAATAAACGTTGCCTGCGCCCTGCTGATTGTTGATGTAACCGGGACCACCACTATTGTTGCTGTTGCTTGAGCTACTTCCTCCAGGACCTGAGGGACGTGTGCTAGTCTGTGTTTCTTCTACACCCCAATCGTCGCTCGTGTCGTCTATCAGGTCTTGCAAGCGCTGGTCATTCTCTTCGGCTCGCTTACGTTCCTCTTCGGCTTTCAGACGTTCAGCTTCTTGCTCACGGGCAATCCGCTCGGCTTCTTGTTCTTCCCACTCTGTCTTTGTGGGAAGCTTATCAACTGCTTTAATTGCGTCCTCTAACTGCGAATAGAACGTGTCATAGTTCGGATTATCAATAAGACTCTTCAACGCTTCTCTTGCTTCGTTAATCATCGGCTCTAACTCGCTGGCTGTAAGCTGATAGTCTAGGTCTGTTATCTTAGCAAGTGCGTCTGTGAACGCTTTTTCTAACAATACCGTTGCTTCTTGTTGGAGCTTCTGCTCGGCTTCAAGCTGTTCTTGCTCTTTACGTTGCTGCTCTTGCTCGGCGAGTGACTGTTCATACTCAGCAACTACATCTGCCATACCGGCTGCGTCTTGCTTCAAGGCTTCGTACTTGTTGTTTGCTCTTTCGAGTAGAGCATTGCGGTAGGTATCATCATTAAGCTGGGAGATTTGATTTAGCAATTCTTGTCTCTGTTCATCTATCTGATAAACCTCCTGCACTGACGAAATAGTAAAGTTCTCGTAGTCAGTCACTACGGTATTCAGTCTTTCGTACAAGGCTTGCTGCTCTCTCTCGTACTGCTCCTGCTCCGCTCTTACTTCCGCTGTTGAACTGAATAGGTCATAAACTCCTGTGTCATGTTCAGCTCTGTGTCCTGTTGAGGGGTCATAAGGTTGCATGGAAACCGTTGCTGGCATTTCCCAATCCCATGGCTCTTTGTCGGCGTGTAGTTTATTCATTATGCTCTGCCAGATACGTCCTGAGTAAGTTGCTCCAAATACTCCGGGCATTGACTGTGGCGTGTCGTAGCCCATCCAAACTGCCGTTGTATAGTATCGGGTATAGCCACAGAACCATGCGTCTTTATTGCTGTTTGTGGTGCCTGTCTTTCCTGCGGCGATTTGGCCACCTGATAAACCTAATCCGTGCCCTGTACCATAGGGCTCATTGATTGTGCCTTTGAGTACGTCTGTCAGCATATAGGCTGTATCAGCTTCGTAAACTTGCTCTGTCCACTCCTGCTGGTTGCGTAATAAGTCACCGTCGTCTTTATACTCAATACTTAGGATACAGGTTTTATCTGTGAATAAACCGTTATTTGCCAATGTGGCATATCCTCTTGCCATGTCTACTACTCGTGTTCCGTTGGTAAAGCCGCCGAGGGACAGTGCTTCAACTCCGTTATCAATCCATGAAATCTTCTGGAAGTGCATTTTATTAAGATATTCAAGTCCGTTGTTGACCCCAATCCCTTGTAATACCTGCCAAGCGATTGTATTGATTGAACGGTTGACTGCTTCTCTGATTGTGACGTTTCCTCTGAATCCACCGCCACTATTGTCGGGGCCACCTTCCCACTTATGGTCATTCATTACTAAGGAGGGATAATATTCGCCTGTGTCAAAGGCTGGGCCGTAATCAATGAGAGGTTTGATGGAGCTTCCCGGCTGTCTTGCAGAGAGGTAGGCCCTGTTAAACTGGTCGTCTGCACCACGTCCACCGATGACTGCAACTACGTAGCCGGTGGTATTGTCAATTATTGCGGCCGCCCCTTGAATCGCATATTTACCATTCTCTTGTCGTTGGGTAAATGAAGCTAATGTCGAGTCTAAGCTCTCTTGAGCTTGGTTCTGAATATTTGTATCAAGTGAGGTGTAAATCTTATAACCACCTGCTCTGATTTTCTCGCTGACCTCACCATAGGTCTCATCATATGTCTCCTGGTAAGTATCGTATTCAGCCTTATCTGCAAAGGTGTACTTGAAATCAAATCCTTCGAGCTTCATCAACTCCAGGGCAGCGCAGTGAATGGCGTAACTCATTTGATAGTTCTCATTGGTACCTTCCTGTGTCTCCTGTACAATGTTAAGGGGCTGCTCCATTGCGTTGGCAAACTCAACTCTGCTGATAATCCCTACTTCGTACATGCTTCGGATAACTTCGTTTCGCTTCTCCTTGCACTCGTCTGGATGACGGACTGGGTTATAAGCTGTCGGGCTGTTACTGATACCCGCTAAGGTTGCTGCCTCCCAAATCTCAAGGTCAGCTGCGTCTTTTCCGAAATAGTAGCGGCTTGCCGCTTGTACCCCGTAACATCTGTTGCCATAGAAGTTGGTGTTGCAGTAAAACTCCATGATGTCTGCTTTACTGAACTCCCGTTCCACCTGAGGTGCCAAGATAATCTCTACTAGCTTACGCTCAAATGTCTGCTCTTGTGTCAGGTACGTATTCTTGATGACCTGCTGAGTAATGGTACTGCCGCCCTGCGTAATCTCACCGTTGTGCTTTATTAAGGCAAGCGCTGCTCTCATAGTGGAGATTAAGTCAACTCCGCTGTGCTCCTTGAAACGTCGGTCCTCCTGTGCAATGTAAGCGTTCTGTAGGTTTAGGCTTATATCAGCAATATCAACGTATTCATAGTGACCGGCATTGATAATGCCTATAAGGTCGCCATTTGTGTCATATACCTCTGTGTCCTCCAACATACTGAAATCTGAACGCTTCATATCCTGGAGCGTGTCGTAAGCTTTGTCCATTGCATAATCAATCTGTGGCTTGAGCTTGATATATGTGGCTGAGCCTACGATGATTGCAAGGACTAACGTGACCGATAGAAGGGCTAAGAATGACTGAATGAGCCAGCCACAGGCACCCAACAAACCGAACACTGTTGATAATAGGACTTTGACGATATGTAAGGGATATTGCCATACTGGCACTTGGTACCCACCAGGCTTAGGTTTGGGTTTCAAATCTTGTGTCAGTGACTTTAATTTTACTTTAACTAAGCCAACAAAATCCTGGAACCCTTTCTTTATCTTGTTGTTACTCATTTTGACTTTTTACTCCTTTGCAAAGATTAAATTTCAGCACCTTTTACATTTTGGTGGCAAAATTTTTACTTTGTTATCAAAGTAAATGAGAGTACGGCGGATTCCGTACTCTCTAGTGTTTGTGCTGTTAATCAATTCTCTGTCTCGTCCTCGTTAGCCATCTAACATCTTTGATTCTACGTGAATCCTTCCGTCCGGCTCCTGCCTGACTTCGTGCATATAGTCTATAACAATTACTCGGTCATATTGAACTTCTGTGATAACTTGTATGTCGTTTATTTCAACGATAGGAATTACTAGGGTGAAAGACTCATATATACCAGGATATAGCTCTGTCCATGTGATTCCTGCTGTTTGCAGAAGAAGCTCTTCGTCTAAGTTTATGGTAGTATAGCCGCCTAAACCTAGAAATGTGCCTTTCACTCGATAGCTTCCTAAACCTGGGAAAGTTTGCTCTGCTATTAGGGGTTCTGTTCTTCTGTTTACATCCGCTAAGTATGCCTGACCTTGCTTGAGTGCTATGAAAGGCACTGCTAAGTGAATTACTAGGCCGAGACAAAACGTAAAGGCGAATACAAACTTAACTGCTTTGGGAACTGCTATGCGAAATAAGGCAAATAGTAGAAACAGCGTAAAAGGTATTACGCATATTGCGGATGAAATAATCGAAAAACTGATTGTCATTGTTATATCCCCCTAAACCGCTTCTTGCTTTTAGGCTGTTTACTGTAGACAGAAAGGACAAGGTGTGTAGCCCTCTGCTTCTGCGTCTGCAACTGTGCCATTATAGCGTCTGAATGTAGGTACTGTCATATCTACCATTTCGCACTCACGCTTGTGAACCTGGAGCGTATCTGTATTGATATAAAGCTCATAAATTGTGCCTGACTGAACGCTACTGCCACCGGCAGCTACTGATGTTTCCTGGTTACCTAAAACGTCACCACTTAACCGCTTCTCTTTGGTATCAACTTTATCTGAGGCCGCAAGTCCGAGGTTCCCTTCGGTTGCTGCTTCATCCAGCTCTGCATTGCCTTTTACTTCAAAGGCTGCACTTGCATTTGCCTGGCCTTCATAATATGCCGGGTTGACTTTCCCTTTACAACCTGTCATTGCAAATGCCAGGGATAGCAAAACTGCCCCTAACACCACTCTCTTTTTCATTTTTACTGTCCTCTCTTTCTCTTGTGATTAAATCAATATCTCGGTGTAATCTGCCTTGTCTTTTGCTTCGATTGCTAACTTCGAGGTTGTTTCATCGAACCTCGCAATTTTTACATTTCTCATATGCCTACGTTCAAAGGAACGCTGTATTTCGATTGCGTCATCTACTGTACTACTGTCGGCAATAAGTAGTTTTTCCAGCCCTACGTATCGCTCGACTTGTCGCTCGATGTTGGTACCGCAACGCTTTCCTAATTGCAACTCTTTCAGTGTGTAGTTGTCTGTTGAGGGATAAACAACTAGACTACTGTTTTCTGGCATTATGAGCTTTTCTGTACGGTCAAGGAAGTCGCAAATTGAAGCTGACTTCTTTTCCTCCAGTAATCCTGAGCCTTGAGATAGGTCGATTACCTTAGCGTTAGTCTCAAGTACAACTGCTAAGGTGTAACGAACTTTATTTCGGACACTTAGTTTCGTAATATTAACCCCTGAGAAAGCTCCTTTACATATCTGACCTACCCTTGGCCCGATAGCGAGTTCATCAAATACTAAGTCGGGGAAGTCAGAAGTGTCAAGCTGTAACAGGGCTTTGCACTTGATGTCAAGTAACAGCTTGCCATTGAAGGCGGGTGTTACGTCTGTCACTTTGACTGTCAGTAGGCCACGAGGCGAAAGGTCTAAATGAAAGCGTATACCGTTACACTTGTACTCGCTGCCTGTGGACTCCATAATATTCATGATGGAGAGTATCTCACTATCTACAGGCATTTCATCTGACATGATTTTTTGTATGCAAGTAAAACCGGACTGTACTGCTTCGTAACCCGATAAACCTTGTAGGAAGCCTTCTTTAAAGACTTGGACCTCCCAATGACCAATTCCGATTGGCGGCTCACAATTCTCGGTGATGATGTTCATTGTTAGGTAGACACCCTTCTCGATTTCATTTGAACCGATTAGGTGACCTCCCCTATCATAACGAGGGAGGCCAGAGCGTTCCTGCCAAGGTGCTTTTAATTCATCATCTGCAAGAACTAAATTGCTTACGGGGAAGATACCTACATTCTTTCGGAAGTTCTCAAAAACCACTGACTTCTTGATAAACTTCTGCTCCTGTGTCTCGGAGTGAATGAGGTAGTAACCTTTTTCTTCCCCTCTCTCGATTACTACCCCTGTTGCATAAACGCCCATTGCGGTTGTCTCCCTTCGTGTCGTTTATTTTGCTTTTGTTTCTGTGCTGTCCGTTGTGTCGCTCTGCGTAACTGACAAGCTCCCTGTGGTAGGTTCGTAAGCTACTCGGAGCGTCTTGTTCCCCTTCCTTAACTCTGCAAAGTTCTTTAACAAGAACTCTGCCAGTTCGGTTTTGACAAAACTCGCAATTTCGTTTCGTATTCCCCTTGCACCGGTTGACTTGACATCAATGTTAGCTGTCAGCTTATTTGCAAGAGAATCATCGAAGTCAATGTGGTCAATTCCTTTATAGCTTCTGATAACCTGCTCCTCAAGGTCGCGGAGCTGCAAGTCTCTAATCTTGTCGCATGTCTCCTGGCTAAGCTCGTTGAATGTAACGATTGCATTTAATCGCCCTAGGAACTCTGGCTTAAATGTCCGGCTGAGTTCTGCCTGATAGGTTGAGCTTCTATCAGGAATTGCGTTGAAGCCTAAGGCTTTGACATTTTGTGCGTCTCTAGCCCCACAGTTTGAGGTCATAATAATAATTGTATTACGGAAGTCTGCTGTCTCTCCGTGGTTTCCTGTCAAAACTGCATTATCCATAATCTGCAATAGCAGGTCATGTACACTTGGGTGTGCTTTCTCTATTTCATCGAGAAGGAGCACACTATTTGGATTCTGACAAATCTTCTGAGTCAGCAGGCCGCCTTCCTGGTAACCTACATAACCCTTGGCTGAACCGATAAGGTTGCTCACTTTATATTCTTCTGAGAACTCACTCATATCAAAACGAATCAGCTCCCTGTTGGTAAACTCTGCAATTTGCTTGGAAAGCTCCGTCTTACCTACACCGGTGGGTCCAATAAAAAGGAAGGAACCGATTGGCTTATTATCCTCCACTAGACCGGCCTGATAGAGTTTCCACTGACTGATAAACTTGCTAATTGCTTCGTCCTGCCCAATTACTCGGCTCTTGAGCTGTTCTTCAAGGTGTTTAATGTTGTCCCACTGGCTGCTACTTAACTGGATTGAAGGAATATTATATTCTTCTTCAATTACCTTGTAAAGTGCTTCGGAAGTAAGCTCTGCAATAGGCTTCTTTGTCCTTCTGGTGTTCTTTCTTGCGTCATAATTTCGCACTGTTGAAGGCTTTTTCTCTAAAAGCTCTAAACGGGTCTGTGCTACTGCCTTGTCAATCAATGTCAGTGCTTTTTCAGGGAAAGCTTTGCCTCTAATGAACTTATCTGCAAGCATGATAGTTTCGTTGATAATCTCTCGGCTGACTTCGATTCCTGATGACTGCTCAAGGCTTGCTACTCGGTTGTAGATTGTATTTGAAAGCTCTGAATTTTCTGCTCCGACTGGAATTTCTTTGCTAGGCTCCTTAAAGTCTACTCTGTCGAAAAAGCGTTCAATAATTGGCTCACCTAAAAGGTTCTGGCTGAAACCCTCTGTAGAACTGGCTGCTATCAGAGGAATGTTTAGTTTACTGCACTGCTGTGTGAAAAAGACTGCGGAACTTGAAGCATAAGGCGTTCTTGCTACAATGTCTCCAAAGTCGTCACAAATAATGACGGTTTTCGTGTTTGCTTTTGTGTCCCTTGAAGTAATGTTTGATAGGGTCTGCTGAATATAGGCTTCAAGCTGTCCACCTGGTGGCATGGCACTTGCTAAATCTGCAAGGTTGAAAAATGCAAACTGTATCTGCGCTCCGTCTTTTGTTAAGGAACCACTGTAACGTCCAAGGTTGCGCTCCCAGGCTTCATGTTTTAAGAAGCTGGTTTTTCCAACTCCCTCCGGCCCGATAAACAGAATCGAGTTCTTAATCTCCTGCTGTAACATCAGTGAAATTCTTCGGGAGTAGTTACGCCAAGAATCATTATTGATGTGGGCCAAAAGGTCAAGTTCTTTGTCCGTTATTACAAGGTCTCCGAACTTCATGGTACGCTGTGTTTCTACTCCGGGAGCTGAGTTCTTGCTGTTTGAAGTGTGCTCTTTTGATTCAGGTTTTACTGTATCTACATCATTATACTTGTTCTCTACACGAGACTTCCAATCTTCAATGCTCTCATTTCGTGTATCATAGCTACCCTGCATTAACTTTATTAGGTAGTATTCCTGCTGTTCCTGTGGGATACCTGATAAGCCTAACATGATTGCTAACTCTGTCGAGTTAAACTGATACATCCTTTCGGGAATAACTTCACCTGTTTCGGCTGTGTCTTGCTGAATCTTGAAGGGGTAGCGGAAGGTCATGGCGTATGTATGAAATGTTATTTTGTCCCCTCTATCAAGAATCGGAAATACACTTTTCTGCATTTGCTCTACAAGCTGTGTGCAGAAGTCCGAACTGATAAGTGACATACCCGTGATAGTCGCTGCGGTTTGATTGTAATATCTGATAAATTTCTCTTTTGGTAGTACATCTACTTTCGTGTCTGCAAGGTAGAACTCTAATGTGCTTGAGGTTTCTTCTACTCTGAATCTGGTGTTGATTTCGTCCTGCCTATTGAGCTTGTAGATATGACGAAGGAAAGCCACAATGCACTGGTATTCTTCATTTGTGATATCAAAAATACTACCATTGTAAAAGTTTTCCTCGCCCATTTTTACAAGGGCCATTAACTCTGATGGGGTCATGTCTAAAGTGTCTTTGGTAAACTCTGCAAATGTGTTTCGGAACCCTTCTATCTGTGATAGGGCGCCAATTAGAACCCATGCACTAAGTCTCTGACCGTTCATTAGCAGCTTGCTCACGTTTATAGCAAACTCTTTTAAGTATACGGAATCGAGGTCAAGTCCATGGTAGATTCCGTTTTCATTTTCAAGTTGCTCTACATACTTATTATAGTATTCCTCATCAAAGGTGTCATCTGCTTCACCGTGCTGGCTCTCAAGAACATACTCCTTCTCGCCATCTTTTATGTTCGGGTCCTTGCTGTCTCTTGTGAAGGCATCAGTCATGAAGTGCATGGTGACAAGCTGAAAACTGATAAACGCTTCTACCATGCTCTCAAACCGTATTCTTGCGTCTACGGGGTTGTCAAACCGTGAGTAAACATTGTTCTGCATGATAGATAACATCTTGTTGTCCCGAAGGAGACAACTCAGGTAAATCATGGGGCTATAAACACTTGCTCCGTCTATCTTTGTAAGCGTCAGGCCCTCCATGTAATAAGGAAGGTCTTTAGGACTTAACTCGTCTAACGCTAAACTATCTCTTAAAATTCCACTCATATGCTTTAGGTTCTCCTTTGTGCTCTGTTAGGCTGCTTTTGTGTGCTGATTGCTCGTTTTTGAACTGGCTACTTATTTCATCGTCTGGGAACTTGCGTTTGTTGCATTGCCACTCTTATGTGCTTCATCGGCTGGCAGGTCTGCAACAACACAAGTGAAATGTTTGTCGTCGGTACCATCGCTTTGATTGTTTAACGACTTGTCGTCCTCTGAATCGTCGAGGTGCCAGTTCAGGACCTTAGTACAATAGTAATAATTGATACGAAAGGCTGCGGTTTCAGCCACTTCATCAGTAAAGGGACCTGCATAAAACTTTTCCAACCCACCATCAACTATTAGGCCGACTAACGTATCAAGATAACTCTCTGCAAATAATCCTGCGCTCCCGATGATTCGCTTCAAGGTGTCCTTATTGTACCCCTTTGACGAAAAGATGAGCCGCTTAGGATTATAAAGTTTAACTTCTTTGGTGTCTAACATACTTTGTCCTCCGATTAAAAATTTTAAAATTTTACCTTTTAGTACGTTTTGGCCTAATAAACACAAATGAGTGGATAACTGTTTCTCGTTACCCACCCATTCTGGCCTGTGTTAGGTATCACTCATCTTCGCCAGGAACATATCCAATGTGGAAATCTCCTGCTTCCTCTGTGTCGGCCTTGATAAGACTAACTGCGATGGCTACGATGAAAGTTGCTACGGCAGCAACGATTGCGATTGGAACAATGTGCTCTTTCAGCTTGTGCATTTCGACTTCTCCTTATGGTTTATTTTAACGGGGCCGTTTGCGCTGGTTACGTTGCTTACCTTGCCGGCCCCGTTAAGTTCTGTTAAACTGCTCGAATTACTTCGTAGGTTATTTATATAATTTAGAAGGCTGCTTATTCAGCCACAGCAGACTCTTCGACTTCTACATCGGCTGCTCCATCAGCTGCATTGGCTTCGTCAACGGCTCCTGCGTCTGCCTCAACGGCTGCGTCATCTGCTGTATCGGTTGACGTTCCATTGTGGTCTGCCTCTTCTTCTGCGGCGGCTACGCTTTCCTCGTAAGCAACTTCCTCAGCCGCACGGGACTCTACATCCTCGTCAGACAGAATCCAGTAAACTCCGTGTGCCTGTCCCGGAAGACTTCTTGTCTGAATACCGTCATAAGCGATTGTTACATGGTCGCCAACTGCAAGTCCTTCGGAAACTTCTGTAGTGTTTAAGGCGTAAAACTCAGTATCTACCGTGCCTCCCTCAGTCTCAACGGCGACTGTGTAAACTGTCACTTCGTCTGCTTCGCTCTCGGTAATTACTGTAATTGTGCCGGCTTCTTCAACTGCATAGGAAGCAATAATCTGTCTCCGCTCTACCTCATTGGTGACACCTTCAAGCTCAGTGGCAAGTTCGCTTGCCATGCTCTCCTGCTCTACTACTTCCTCAGACTCTGCGATTTCATCTTCAGGGGATAAGGTCGTTTCTTCGGTTGCAGTGTCATCTGCACCATCGGCTGCTTCTGTGTTGTCGGTACCCTCTGTATTGGCGTCCTCAATCATGCTTTCCTCGCCGGAAACGGCTGCATCCGTTTCGCCCTCTGTCATGTCGATTGCGATTCCTGTTTCAGATTCCTCAACATCTGCTTCGGTAGCTGCTGTCGTTGTGTTTGTGTCAGTCTCCTTGTTCCCTCCGCAAGCTGATAAACTCGCAATCATTCCTGCGGTAAGTAATGCTACTCCGATTTTTCCTACTGTCTTTTTTCTCATAATAATCTGTTCTCCCTTTATTATAAATATTTAATAACCCGTGACTAGCTGTTTGCTGTCAGGGATTATTAGCTGTGTTGTAGGCTTTCATACTCATGCGTGCGGCTTTCATACTAATGCTTTTGAGTTGTGTGAGTGCCTTTGTGCTTGTTTCTCCCCTACGGCTTAGTGCCTATACCCACCGTGCTGTGTGCGCCTTGCCCCGTGACTCCTGTTTGAGCGTGAGGAATAGTCTTTATTATTTGAGGTGGGTATCCCTAATTCGTCTTTCAATTTTGTGAGTTCTTTCGGCTCACCGTACTCTTTTACGTTCTTTGAACGTAAACTCTTATTGGTTTTGCGTCCCATTTCTGTGGTTCTCCTTTGGGAAAATTTTGTGTTCCTTTAAACTGTGAATTGTTTCAAGGATTGCCTTTAGACTTTAAAGGACTTTTTATGAACGGGGCGGAAGTTTGTTCCGCCCCTATATGGTAAAACCGCAAGCTGATAAACTCGTTATCCGCTTTGGTGCGGTTGTCACCGTCTGTTGTTGTGATTAGCTGTCTACTTTGTCGGAATGATTGTCATTTATCAATCATCATCATCATCATCATCGCCCTCTACATCAATCGCTGTGGTCTTGAAAAGATAGGTTTCGCCGCCATCGCCAAAGTACAGGGAAAACTCTTCCTGTGAATCGGGGATGATAAAGGCTACCCAGTAGGTCTTTGTATTTGTCTCATTCTCGTAGTTTTCATCATCAGGCTGAATCAGATAAACTCTTGTTGCCACTGTGTCGATGTTCTGGCCGCCTAGTGTACGAACACGAACATTAGGAGCTGTAATACCGGTTGCTTCTGTGTCATTGTCCGTCGTTACCGTGAACTTAACGGCAACTGGCTCATAGCCATCTGGTAGGTCGTCTACATCAAAGGAACCTGGAAGATTTGAGTTACTCGAAGCAATAATGCTCTCGGCTGAGCCGCCACGAACAACTCGTTTTACTGAAATCTTAACGGTAACTTCTTCGTCATCCACAGTGATGTTTGCGGTACCTTTACTATTTGTTGAGGAACTTCCACCGCTTGAGCTGCCACCGTAGTTCTCGTTGTAGGTTCCGCCGGGACCAGACACGTAGCCACCGCCGTTACCGATTTGGACGGTTACAATTTCATCATCTGCGCCTTCGGGCAGCTCTGTACTCTTGTCAGTATTTGAGTCTTTATCAACGGCGCTCTGCGCATTGTCACGGGAACTACCACCGGAGTTACCACTGCTACTGTTCTTTTCGGCTTCTTCTGCGGCTTTCTCTGCTTCAAGGTTCGCGACCTGCTCTACAAATAAACCACTCTCTGCTGACTCTGCGCTCGCTTTGTCACGGAGGATACCTGAGGTAAGACCGCCTTCCTCAAGGGTTGATAGTATGTCATCTACATTGTCTGCTTCAAGAATTGCTTTAGCATTGACATCAACGCCGGGGAACATACTATTGAAGTAGAGCTTTGCATTGAGTTCTTCGGCAGTTAAACCTGCGTCTGAAATGATGAGGTTAAGCTCTTCGGCATTTCGACATTTAAGCATAGTGTCAAAGTCGAGGCTGTTGGTAGTGAGCAGAGCTTTTGTATTTGTGAGATAATTCACAGGTTGTCCTTCGTCACCAGTCTGGTCAGCTTCAAGCAGCCATTGCATGACTGAAAAGCAATAAATCTGCTCATCCGAATACCCAGCCTCTGATAAAACTTCATACAACTCGTCCTGAGAAAGCTGGGAAAGTTCGCTGTAATCCATATCTACCTTGTCAATGAACCCGGCTAACACTGTCTCAGCGTCGGTACTTGACCAGGTAAACCTTGACTTTAACTTCGCGAAACCTTCCTTAGCCTGCTCCAAATTGCGCTGGTTGATTTCATCTTTGTAGTCGGTGATTTTTACAAATCCCTCGTCTGATGTTTCTGATTCTACCGGTGCTGTTGTCTCGGCTACTGCCTCCGTTGGGTCCTGTTGACGCATAGTATCATAGGCTGACGTTGTTTGTACTGGGGCTTGCGTCTCTGCGACATCGGTTTCGCCGCCCCCACAACCACCTAGAGCCAACACGCAAACGGAGAGTGCCATACAAAGGGCTTTACGCTTCATGTCCTAATTCTCCTTTTTGTGCATAGTTTTAGCAAAATTTAAAAATACTACATTTATATACAAAGTGGAATAGAAATTTTTACTGCCGTCCACAAGTTTTTAGTCTATGTCTGATTATTAGGGAGTGCTGATAAGGGCTTGTGATTGCTGTAATGCTCTGGAATCCTACTTAAATCCTTCGGTTGACTGGTTGAAAAGTGACACCCTGTCACTTTTGAAGTCATTAAAAATTTGTAGACCTGTAGCAGTCGAACATATGTTTGTGTTGTTTTGACCCCCTAAAATCAATCGAACATTTGTTCGACTTCGGTAAGCAAATTTTTATGTTTGGTGTGAATATGAAATTTTTGACGGAAATAGTGATTTTTGCTCTCGGAAATATGATTTTAGCACTGGCACTGTCTGAAAGCGAAAGTTTTTCTAAGAAACGTCTGTCGAAAATTTCTTTTCGGAAAATTTTTCGCTCGGAAGTCATAAAAATCGAGATGGAAGACAATTCGGATGCAATGCTTCAATCTCGATGGTTGATATATAAAAATTTAGTTGGTTAAACGCTTTAGCTGTTATTGGATAACTGCGCTGTTTAATTAAGGCTGCTGCAATTTCTTCTGGTATTGCTTGCAGAATTTCTTGTATCGCAAGCGTGCTTGGGCCGTTAATAAATCCTCTGACCCCTCAAAGGATGTTGGGGTATATTTGTTTTGAGCTGACAAACGCAGAGGCTTCTCTCGATACTCTGAACGGCTTACTAATTGAGGTTGTGTGCAGTCTTTGAAGGCGTAGGGACCATAGTAAACTGATGAGGCGTTTGCTCCCTTTATTTGACTGATTTGGCAGCCTTGGAAGGCGTTACTGATTTCTTGGCAATCACTCGAAATGTGCAACTCTTCAATATGGCAGTTTTGACAGATAGGCCTGTCGATTGAGGTAAAGAGTGTTAGTCTGCCTATATGACAATCTTGAAACAAAGGTTCGTCCTTTTCTTTGTTGTAGTCATACAACCCGACATTTGAACAGTCTTTATCTACTAGGTAGAGGTCTTTAGGTTCTTGGCGTACTGTCAATGTGTCTAGGCGCATGGGTTTGACTTTCTTGGTGTCATAAAGTGTGTTGGGAAACAATACTATTCGTTTGCCTATCCCAAACATGTATTCCTCTATCGTGTTGCCATTCTGCTTTAAGGCGTTTATGTCAGCGTATTGGGGGTAACCACAATTTTTCACGACTTCCAATATTGGGTCTAGGGCTGGCATATAGGCCGAACGATTCCAATAAATCTGCTCAGTGTTGAATATAATGGACTTTATGTATCTTGTTAAGGGCAGCAGGCTTATTGGTGTTAAGAACTCTGTATCAACTACTAGGTTCAAACAACGCCAACTAGGCGTAAGCACGGCTTCTTGCTTGTTGCAAAACTCAGGTAGTAAACTAGCTGCTAGGCCCAGGTGTCTTGCATAACTTTTAGGCTTAATTAGCAATATTGAACTGGGGATTGTGAGGGTTACTTCGGAATTTTGCAAATAAACCGTTGAGTTCGCAAAACTCGCTAAATTTGCTAGGGGGCTAAAACTATATTTGCTAGGTAATGTGAATACCATCTCATCGCGCAAGAAAAAGAATGAGGAGTCTAGTGAAGCTTTTAGGACTCGTGCTATAGAATCGTCAAACTCTATGTCACCGAACATGGAGAGTGTGCCGGAGAGATAGAAATCTGCTGCGGTATCTAGTGTTTCTAAAGTATCCTTCATTTTTGGCTCCCAGACTGACAGGAGTTCCTCTAGGGAGCTAAAGCCTAACTGTTGGGGATACGTAATCTCGTTATGCAATAAAAAAGCATTTAAGTATTCGAGCTTGTCCTTCTTGCTGGCATTGAAAAATTGTTCAAGGCGCTTGGAGCACTCTAGGTATAATGACTCGAAGTCAGTAATTGTGGTATAATCATGGGTCTTTTGCCGGTCCCAATGTAGCATACAGTTACCTCCTTAAATAAAAAAAATAAAAACCTGCCAGTATTAAGCTGGCAGGTTTTAGGTTGATGTAGAGGATGATGTCTTATAAACTTTCTCGTGTGCTAAGTTCATTGGGTCAAATAGCGAACTTGTACTGCGAATCAAGCATGAGCTGGGGATTCTCAATTACTTGCGTGAGCTTGTTCCCTTTGGGATGGGTCTTACGAATAATGCACTCTATTCCGTGTAACATATCATCAAAATATGCACCGTCCTCGCTGGTATCGAAACCTATCGCCCATTTTAAAAACTCTGCATAATTGGCAATCATTAAAAGCTGTAGCCAGTATGTCTTGCCAAGCTCTCGGATGCGTGAGGCTAAGTACATGCAACCCGTCTTTCTGTTAATGGCTGCACCTACCCACTCAATATCACAACGAGGATTCTTTAGGTGTACACTTGATATGATAGTGTAAATTTCTTTGTATTCAGGGTTATCTTCATAATCGTCTAGTGACAGAATTGTGTCTAAGATGTCTGTAATGCTTGCATAGGAGGTTACGCTTCTCACAAGGTCGTCATTCTGATTTACGAGTAAGTAAATCGTGTTGAAGCGACTCCCCTGCACTACAATACTCTGCGTGTTAAACTTACGGTTACTCTTACACTCTAAAATAGTGTAGCCATCTGAAATAGGTATTCTATTAAACATCTTCAACTGACTACCGAATTTCTCTTGGCTCCACTGCAAAGGCAACTCGGCAAAGTATAATGTGTCTACAAGCCTTCCAAATGTGTAGTAGTTAAGGTCGCAAAGACTACGGACACCATTTAATTTAAGCTCTCGACACACAAGATACTCAGGACACATGTGTGTAACTGACTGGTGATTGTCATTTGTTATTTGGACACCTGTAATTTTCAAATTATCGAGGTCTTGAATATCAGGTGTAACTGATACCTCGTTAGAGATTTCAATTTCTGGCTCTTCATAGTAGGCAAGTGTTGCGGGATTTACGATTAAAATGTTTGGGTCTGTTAAACGTCCCTTGAACTCGTGCCAGCCCTCTCCTTGACTGTAGCTCCACGCATGGTCACCATTGATATAAGTGATTATCTTCTCTTTGTTGCGTAAGATTCTACCTGTTGTTGAATAGACTGTATACTGATTTCGCAGGGACTTATTGTAGACGTTACTTTCTGTTAGCTCCTTCTGCTGGTGCCTTGTATTACTCGATGTGTCAAATACCATGTAACCAGCCGGGTTTCTGCTTTTGTCCAAAACTATACCTATTACTAATTCCATTCTGATAAACTCCTTCCTTGGCTGTGTCGTATTTTTGCTTATGCTAGAAGTTATCTTTCGTTGGAATTTGAGTTTGCTCGTAAGGTCAAGATTGCTGTACTGATTTTAATTTGTTACTTGCTTTGGCCGCTCATTTCTGAGCAAAATAAAAGCACACCAGTTCGTCGGCTCCCTTACCGATTCTCTGGTGTGCTCATTCTTATTATGGCAGTTTACCGTTGTCTCGCTGTGTGTTCCGTCGGCTAGAGCTAAATGCTAACGGACTAGCACGATGTCTCCAGCTCACCAACAACGAACAACTTAGGCGCTTGCCTCTTTTGTAGAGGTGGTATATGGACGGGTGACTTTCCACTCGTCACCCGTCACCACCGTCCGGCCAGTGTAACCGGAATTGCTCTCGCCATTGCCGCTCCCTGTGTCGGCCCATTCGGCTTGAGCTTTATCACTGAATGGTCAGCAGTTGCCGCTCTGTGTCGCTTGGCGCCGCCCTCTTCGGCAACGGATCATGTGCTTACTCGGCTTGCGCCCTCTCTAATGCGACTTCACGGGAAATGGTCTAGCGGCGTGCTCTTCAGGCTCCCTTTTAAATGCCTTGGCTCTCGGCTTTTCCGCTCCGTCCCGTTTATATTCTGCGGTGCTTCCTTCTCGTATTTCCTCTCGTCACAAATTCCTAGGTGCGTCTGTGACCCTGCTATTAAACCCAGCACTCTCTCTTGGCCTTCTCCCGACAGCCGGGTCGGCTGTCAACCATTGTGTTGAGCAAATGTGTGTACGGATTATGCTTCGATGTGAAGGATGCCTTTGTCTGTTATTCCAACTGACCTAGCAACCAGCACTCTTGGCTTTGTACCGTCCACTCGCAGGAAAGAAAGGCGCCCGGACTGTCCTTGTTGGTCTTTCGGGCAGTGCCAATTACGAGCTTCATGCAGCCCTTCCATCGGACTACAAAATCACTCACTGGGTTCCTGCCCCGTCCTTCGATTGGGTCTTTTGAATGTGTCTTTCTCTGCTGACTCTCTTAGTATAGCACCCTTTCCCAGAAATGTCAACTATTTCTAAAAATCTTTTTTCTTTGAAAATTGTGTCAAATTATCTGACATTATGGCTATTTTTGACTAAATTTGACACAATTTGCCGCTAAATTCTTTAAATAGGTTGGTTTTTTGCTCTTTAGGTCTACTTTTACGTTGCTGGTACTATTGAGAATCTTCACAGAGTTATCCGATTCTTTCACGGTAACCAACACTGTGCTGTTATCTACTTTATAGTACACTTGGTTCGCTTTGGGAACTGCTGTAGTAACTGTTCCACTATATACGGCCGATAAACCTTGCTGTATTTCCTGTTGTAAGAACTCGTACCAATCTGCAACCTCCTGCTGGCTTTGCATAGGTACTTGACGAGGTTGCTGACGTTGCACTGTGGACTGTGAGGCTGTTCTTGTACTTCTCTGAGTGCGCTCCTTGGAAACCTCTAAGTCGTCTTTGGCGTTTGCAATAAAGCCATTAAGTACCCTTGTGTAGCTGCTCCGGAAGTCTTGTGCAAATTGAATGGCTTGTTCTTGATTTGTTATGGTCGTCGGCTCTTGAATCTCATACTCGTCTGAGCCTACTTTGATAATGCTCTCAAATGTCTGGTTGTTAGCGTCTGCAAATACCAAGACCTTGATTGGTTGCTTGTAGCGTGGGTGTGCATGTTGCAGGGCCAGTAAACTCTTGCCTGCCTTGATTTTCATGTTCGAGGCGTAGCGTCCAGGAATAATCTCGAATATCTTCTTGATTTCGTTAAATGCAAAGGTGATGAGCTGTCCCATTTCTTTTGTTAGCTCTACTTTTGCTGTGAGCAACGTTTTCTTGAAGGTACCGAGAGCGGAGGAAACGTAATAAATGATAACGTCTATTTCGTCCCTATTGGGATTGCTGGCTCTGATTTTGGAGTAGTTTGAGATACTGTAGTTCCTACCGTAAATATTGTAGGTGACTGTGAGGTCACGGTCGGAACGATTGAACTTTAGTGTAAACTTACCTTGTTTGTCCCCAACTACAATCTGATAGGTCTCTACAATGTATGCGCTAGTGCTTTCGCACTCGCTTTGGAGTTTCTGATACTTTGTTGAGTTATCAGAGGTCATGTCTTGGATGTAGATTCCGAGTAGCAGGAAGGCCACATCGAGTGAGACTGTCCGTAGGGGAGTCATGTTAAACACTCTCTCAAAAAGTACACCATTGATTACCGTCAATGTGTTTGTGTCGGGTTCACCGTTAGGCAGTGATTTGCATACTAGGTAATCTCCTCTTCCATGATAGGGGAGGAAGTATGAAGCGTCCTCCATTGTGCGTACTTGTCCGGCAAAGCCACCTTCTAGCTTGGAAACATCACCATTGTAAATGTTTTCTTCGAGGCACTTGCTGTAGAGTGCTTCGTTGCCATAAAGGGTGACATTTTGACGATTTACTAATAAACGCCCAATTTGTAGGTTCTGTAGTGTGTGAGGCACTAGGAGTACCCAGTAGATTTCGTTGGTGGCGAGTCGTGTTGCACGTACTTTTGAGCGCTTTGCTAGGCGCGTGTTTAACTCGAACTCGCTTACCATTGTACCGTCTGAAAACTTGTACTTCCCTACCAGGTCCTTTGCGTGAGAAACGTTCTCTTCGCCACAGGGTCCCATAACTACGTATGGCGTATAGCTGCTTGTTTGCTTGAAACTGTCATCTAATATGTTGTGTACCCCTGTCGCCACATTGGGGCGTGAGATAGTTACGTCATATTCTTTTAATGTCGTTTTTCTATACCTTGACTTGTCAAGGATAATGTCTTGTAAACCCATATCCTACTCTCCTTTCTAGTTTATTTCGATTAGCTCTAATAGGTCTGAATGTAATGTATCTACAAGTGCTTGAATCTCAGTACTTGGGTCGTTTAGTAAGTCTACCATGCAGAACGGTTGTAGAAACACTACTAATTTATCCGTGATAGCACTGCAATTAAGCTCAATTATGCACTTGGCATATTCGATTAGCTCTGGCCTCTCGTCTGGCTCTGCTTCACTAATTTGAAGGTCGGCTAGGAAGAGGTCAAGGTCCCTTGCTAGGCCACGAAGTATTGTCTTTAGGCACTCATAAACTGTTTCTTGCGCCCCGTCTACTTTTCTGCCGATAAGTGAAAGAGCGCCTAGGGGCTGTATACTCTGTGTTATGGGGGCTTGGGACTCGTCAAACAGCCATTCGATGTCAATGTAACGGTAGAGCTGAAAGAGCGTGTCGGCTAATATTCTAATGTCATCCTCTGTCGCTTCGCCTGATATGCGGAGACTAGAGACTTTGAAATGGCCTGTGTGAAGGAAAGCTAATTTCGTGTCGGCAACCTGTTTGCTCGTCATGTTAAGTACGCTAATTTGCACGGGAGCGTTGTCCTGTACGTCACAAGCTATGCTGTCTGGCCTAAGGGAGATTGCTGAATTGAAATGCAACTGCCGATAAACTCCGCTTGTCAGTGTGAGGCCGTTATGCCCGATTGATTGAATATATTTGGGAATACTGATTTTGCTTGCAGGCATTGTTGGAATTAACTGACAGTTCGTAAGCTCTCGGCTTAGTGTACTTGATAACTGCACCCTTCCTCGCTTGACATAAGGTTGCTTTGTAAAGTTGAGGAAATCCTTCTTTTCGTCACTAGCTTTAAACAGAGAGCTATAGATTGGCAGATTTGCTATAGGACGGTTGCCTATCTGATAGCGCATTGTACCTGTCTCATCGGTGAAGGCGTTTAAGAAGTTTTCCGTCTTGGCTTCTTCCTCGGAGATTGTTTGGCAAACTAAATCTTCGTCTAGTATTAGGTAAACAGCGTCTTGCGTTTTTGCGTCCCTGTCCCGGCAAATTAGTAACTTGTGTGCATAGAGTATGCTTTCGATATGGTCAATTATTAGGCCGCTGTAGTGCTCTAGCAGGCTTCCGTCACGAGTTGCGTTATAGCCTAATAAATTTGCTGTACCGTTGCAGACTAAGCCGGCAAGTTCTTCTATGCTCATACGGTTAACTCGCAAGAATAAGTTGGGTAAGCTCTCTGCAACAACTACTTCGTATTGCTCGTTATTATGTGACTCTATCATCAAAATCTCGCAGTTGATTTGTTTGGGTTTTGTCATATCTTTAAGCTCCTTATGATTTTGTAGAGGTGTTGTACCTCAACAATTTACAGGTTTAGTCAAGGTCTAGGTCGTGCATGGCTCTGATTATCTCTGCCGCCCGTTTGCCGTCCTCGGCTGTGCAGTTGATGTAACGGTCTGAGTATTTTGAAACTCCTACTACCAGTTTACCGTCCTTAGTAAGCTCTTTATGAAGAAGGCTAAATGCTGAAGCTAATACGGTAGCCTTTAATACTTTACTGTTTACTAGGCCAAAGCCCGGAACTGATAAACCTCCTGCTAATGAGCCTAAAGTTACATACAAAAACAAGCCTGTCGCACAGGCTAATTTAGCGGATGCTGAAACTTTAGCAACACGCTCCACTCTGGATTCCATTTTATCACTCCTGTCACAAAATAAAAATTAAAATCACAAAATAAGAGCATTATGGTGTGTTCTATTCGCCATAATGCTCTTATGATTCTGTGATATCTTACTCTGTTGCTGCGGCACTCTCACTTGTCTGCGAGGCATCTACGCTGTCGCTTGCTTGTGAACTGTCTGTGCTTGCTATGGGGTTGCCGTCTGCGTCTGTCTCAACTGCGTCTGTCTCAATGGGATTGCCCTCTGCGTCTGTCTCAACCTCAGGCTCCGTTTCAATCTCAATTTTGATTCCACCTAAGTTATAGGATTCCTCTTGTGCCTTCTCTCGTGCTTTAACAATTACCTGGTCTCTAATGTAATCAGGCACGGAAAGGTGTTGTCCACTCTCTACATCACCATACTGTGCTGTGATTGTCCACTCGGTAAATACGAAGTCTGAATTTACATCACTGTCATCCTCAAAATTGATTGTGAATAAGTATGGCCGACAGTTTTGATAAAAGTATGCGTCAAATTTAATGTTTTTCGCCCCTGTGGCTCGCTGGGCACTCTCAATCCCGTAAACCTCTGTGAGGCCACCAATAAAGGCTTGTGCCTGCTCCCATGTAAGGTTGCCGCCCATGTGAAAGGTGTAAATGTCATCAATCATCTTCTGCCCTTTATCAAGCGTCAGGTCCGCCCCTATCAACTTTGTGAAGTCGATAGCGTCTATTGCGTGCGTCCCCCACAAGTCATTTACTCCAACCTTTTCCCAGGTTTTATCACCGTCATATGAAACAAACTTTGAATAAGGCTCGGAAACATCGTTTATTGCATTGGAGCCGTCCTGTTCCGCTACTTGTTCTGTCGGTACGATATATACATACTCGAAAATCTCTGACCCGTCAGGCTTCAACCCAGTACGGCTGTATCGTTCTCCCTCAGGAAACTTGCGAATCGTACAATCTAAGTCATCCTCGTAAATTCGGCTCGATACCGCCCTGTCCATAAACTTGAACTTGTAACCGATTTGCGCTTTCACATACTCGGAATTTTCAATGTTCATCTGGGCCTCTGTGAGAATTTCCTCCGGCTCCCTTGTTTGAACATAGGTCATCAGTGCGTCTAGCTTATTGCCACTGTCGCTGTTCTCGGAACTGTCTGTATTTCCGCTGCCTATATTGCTTAACTGACTACAACCTGTCAGACTTGCTAGTGATAATGCTAAGGCTGTGACTCCTATTAGTAGTTTCCTGCTTCTCATACTGTGTAACCTTTCTTTCTGTTAAGGGTTGCTAATAAACTTTCCTGCAACCATGTCGCTTGTGTATTACTGAATCCACACTCCATCGGCACCTACGAAGTAACCATCAGGTGTGTATGTGTTCGTGAGCATTGCTCCACTGGGCCCCATGTAGTACCATTTGCCTTTGCTCTGTACCCAATTATTCTGAATCAGAATCTTGTTGGCCCCAAAGTAGTACCACTGGCCGTTATCTTGAATCCACTGCATTTGTGGCATTGTGCCATCGGTATTACGCCATGTCCAGTTTCCGTCACTTCCCTGCCAGCCTGTCTTGAAGGTTCTGTATGTGGGTGCTGTGTTTGCGTCAACTACGTTGTAGTTGTTTACATTAGCCTGTGCGGTTGCGTCATCTACTGTGATGTAAACCTCTGCGTAATCACCTTTCTTGCCGAGGGTTGCTACGGGATAAATGCGTACTCTGTATTCACCCTTACGAGTTAAGATTGGGGACAGGTCATAACTTGTTCCTTCGAGGTATTCGATTGTTGCATCGTTGGGACCTGATACCCTAATCTCGTAATTTACTGCTAACTGTACGGGGTTCCAATAAACTGTGCCACCGCTAACGGTAGCTGCGTCATACTCCATGTTACCTACTAATTCGCCTGGGCTGTCAAGTTTAAACTCGACAACTAGCTGTGTACTTGACTCCCGTGTGTTGACCTTCTTGATGGTAGCGTCAACATTTCGTAGGTTGATGTCCTCTTTGCTGACTCCCTTGAACTTGTACCCGTCTGCCGCCGCAAGGGTCATTACATAAGTCTCATCTGTCAGCTTGTGGCCGTCACCCTCTGTGTAGGTGTACTCATCTTCCTCGTCCTCATCCCACTCGCCTTCTTCCCATTCGTGATAGGTCTCACGATATAGGTCGTCAACAATGTACTTATCTGAACTTGTTTCACCCCACAGGAGAGGAAAACCAAACTCATCAAAGTCATCTTTCTCTAACTTAACTCTAACGGACTTAATGTAGTCCACTTCGGCTGCCTGTGAAATCATTGGCGAAATCGCTCCTAAAATCGTGGTAGCGACTGTTGCTCCTACAAGCACAAAAGCTGTCCACCGGGCAACTTTTGACTTGTTAAACTTTACTGCTTTTGCTTTGGCCATAACCAAACCTCCTTGTTATTCGTCGATGTCGTCATCGGTCGAATCGTTACCAATAAACTCCCTCGTTGAGACTTTGTTGGATTTACGAGCTGCTTCTGCGGCTTCTGAAATAGCGTCCGAAACGTCTGTAGCTCCCTTGATGTTCTTCATGGTGAAGTCACCTAACGACTTATCACTTGACTTGATGTGTAGGTTGCCTAAACCAAAGATTCTCTGGATGAGCGTTTCCTCCACAGAGACATCGAGAACTCTGTAAAGCCTTACGTCATCATGCTTACGGGTCAGCAAGCCACTGTCGATTTTCAGCTTATCCTCTAACAGCGTGTACTTTGTGAATGTCCAGGGTAAAGCGAAAAATGTCAGCCTTGCCCTGTCCTGCCAAATCGGTTCCGTTCCAACTGCGCCTTTGTTAATTATTGCACTCATAAATCCGTTCTCCTCTCTACGGTTGTGTGTACTTTATATTTTTGCTTAGCAGTTCCTTATCGGTTGCCCATATTTTCTTGGCTAAGTCCTCAAAATGTATGTTATGTTGTAGTCCTACATCGGAACTGTTTATAATCAAGTGCGTGTCTCCGAGTTCTTTTCGGACTGCACTTAATATCTCTTGTAATGTCGTGTCGTTCAAAATGCACCCTTTATCGAGTATCAGGGATTTCAGCCATGGGTTTCGTTGTGCTAATAAACTCTCGAACTGCCCTTCGGGTACCTTTATATCAAACTTCTGCTGTGCGTGTAAGTACATCGGAACATCAAATGTTGTGCTTATACGCTTCGTGAACTCTTTGGGAAGTTGCTCTGCGAGTACGTTGCAGAAGTTTTCTACCTGGTAGCTGTTATCAAGCACTTGCTGATAACTTAGGTTGCCGGTTATGCTGTCGTTCATCCACTTGAATGTTAAGTTGATGTGAAGGTTCTCGTTTAGCAGCCAGCGAACCCACTCGACAAAATTGGGGTTATCGTGAATGATGTTCCAATCCTCACAGCCTAACACTACTCGCACGGGGGAGCGTTGCTTTGTACCTATAGACTCGGCTAGAGCTAGCTGGGTAAGTATTCCGCGTAGGGAATTGTTGTCCGACACTCGCTCTGTGATGTGCTCTAGGAAAGCTCTGTCAAAATATGTAGCCTTGCCATTATGCTCTTGAATTGCGATGTAAGAGACTGGTAAACTAAAATAGTCTATCTCCTTGTCGCTGAACGAGGTCATTTGCCATGCTAACCCGTCTGCCCCTTGATATGTCCGGTCAAAAATCTCTGATTCATTGGAAACTACACTGAATATCTTAAATCTCTCTGCTTTCATACTAGGCCCTCCCAAAAAGGAGCAGGTTTCGCAAATTATTGAAGTTCTTCTCTGTTAAGCTAATGGGAACGATGTTTACGTCCGTGATTATCTTGTTGTCAACTACCCTTGCTATGAGGAGTCCTAGGACAAAGCTGCTCCCATCTGTATTGAAGAAGATTCCGATAAGGTTCTCCTTGCAGGCTTTGCAGAGCACCCGTATCAGCATTTTATCGTATTGGTCGATTCTGCTGTTAAACTCCTGAAGCGTTAGCGTTGCTTCGGGTTTATTGTACTTCTTTGGAGCTTCATCCGTTTCGTCCCACGTATAGATGTTGACATTGTTGGCTTTGA
>ERZ1643249.606-NODE-606-length-40325-cov-20.076558_pt1 | contig 40325 bp, 28 predicted proteins | sample MGYA00579263_ERZ1643249 | MGnify/ENA primary metagenome ERZ1643249 (study PRJEB29033, sample SAMEA4952264) | chicken gut metagenome | biome: Broiler Chicken; feature: Gastrointestinal Tract; material: Caecum | place: Ireland | collected 2018 | study: Broiler...
AAAAAAAGAGGACGTGAAACAGTCCTCTTTTTGTTGCGACTTACAGGCGAAGTCGTATGACGTGGGCAAAGATGAAAAAGAGGGCAAAAGTAACAAGTGGCACAAATGCGGTTTTTAACGGTGACGGGATTCGTCCCACGCAGTGGGTAAGCGAAACGTAGTGGAGCGCTACGTTATTTCGTCTGCCCGTCACGAGAGCAGAGGGCGACAAGCAAAAGGGAAGCAACAAAAAAAGAGGACGTGAAACAGTCCTCTTTTTGTTGCGACTTACAGGCGAAGTCGCCCGCCGTGGTCGAAGTGACGGGATTCGAACCCATGGCCTCTTGGTCCCGAACCAAGCGCGCTACCAACTGCGCTACACCTCGATATTAAGTTTTTTGCGGAATAATTGTTTTTTTTCGATATTGCAGTTGACAGCACGCAAGCGCGCTTCCGCCCTGCGAGCAATGCTCTTGTGGACACGCTGCAAACAGCACACCGTGCTGATTTGCTACACGCTTAGTCCCAACTGCGCTACACCTCGAAATTCAGTTTTTTTGCAAAATATTCAGTTTTTTTCGATATTGCAGTTGACAGCACGCAAGCGCGCTTCCGCCCTGCGAGCGATGCTCTTGTGGACACGCTGCAAACAGCACACCGTGCTGTTTTGCTACACGCTTAGTCCCAACTGCGCTGCACCTCGATATTAAGTTTTTTGCGGAATAATTGTTTTTTTCGATATTGCAGTTGACAGCGCACAAGCGCGCTTCCGCCCTGCGAGCGATGCTCTTGTGGACACGCTGCAACCAGCACACTGTGCTGTGTTGCTACACGCTTAGTCCCAACTGCGCTACACCAAAACATTTGCCACAACGCAACGATGAAACAATGTTGCTGTCGCCTTTCTTTCGTTGTGTGCAAAAAGCAACAAAAACTTTGCCGAAAAAAGCGTTTCCTTTCTTGCCGCCCGTATATTATACTAGACATTTGATATTTTTGCAATTATTTTAGACATTTTGTTTTGATTTTGACCTTCGAGTGTGAAAAAATAATTTTATTTCAAAACACCCTTCACATGAAAATGGTTTTCTGAACATCAAAATGTATCGAAAGGGTAGTTTTTATATAAAAAACCGATAAAAACGACAATATTTAGTAAAAAATATCAAAAAATATCATAAAATTGTACGTTCAATGCTTGATTGTAAGCACACAATATATTATAATTGACACACCTCTCACATTGTAAAAACTCAGGCAATGTGAACAAAGTTTTGTTACGGTACAAAATTTTGTGTTCAAAGATTGTTTTTGATTTCCGATTATACCACACAAAAGGAAGGGAGGAAAACACATTCCGTTCAGGAATGTGTTTTCTTTTGTCCCAAACGTAAGGTTTTTTTATGTTGCGTGTTTCAACAGTGGTGCCGTTTTTCAGCAACAGCAAAAAGGACGGGAAAGCAATGTTTGTTACACTTCATTTGCTTTGATAAAAGCGAACGCTTTTGTTGCAAATCCAACAGCGTTGCTTTTCCTGAACACGTTTCAAAAGAAGCGTTGTTATTAAACAAAAAAAGGCAACGGGTGTTGCCTTTTTTGCTTTTTTGTTGTTACTTGCCGTGTTGTAAGGCAGTTACTTTGCCAGGCGGTAGATTGCTTCCAGGTACAGTTCCGCCATAAGTTTGAGGTTTTTCAAATCCACACATTCATTTGGCATGTGTATTGTCTGTTCCTCATTGGGGAAAAGCGGACCGAAAGCCACGCAGTTTTTCAAACAACGGCTGTAAGTGCCGCCGCCTATTGCAAGCGGTTTGAGGTTGCATCCCAAAGCGGTGTTGTAAACGTCCATCAACGTTGTTACCAGATGGCTGTTTGCAGGCACATGCAAGGGGTTGCTTCCGTGTCCTGCCACAATGTCGAACTGCTCGGGGGTGTGTTCACGCAACAAGGCGTACATTTGCTGGCAGGTGTAACTTGCGGGGAAACGTATGTCCACGGTAGCCGTCAGTATTCCTTCGGCAGAGGTGCGCAACACTCCCAAATTGCATGTAAGTTTGCCGCTGTCGGCGTCTTCAAGGGCAATTCCCCACTTTTTACCCGTGGTGTCGCACATTTTTTCCTTCAAAAACTTCAATCCTTCGTTTTCGGGGAAAGTTTTTGCAAGCAGTGCAATTACGGGATAGGTTGCGTTTATTCCCTCGTCGGGCGTGCTTCCGTGAGCAGATTTTCCAACGGCGGTAACGGTGCAAACGCCCTTTTGTTTGGTTACGGTAACTTCGGCGTTGCCGTCAATGTTTCCTTGTACCGTTGCGGTGCACAACGACGGAACAACGTTGGCACGTTCGCCTGCCGTCAGCGTAACGCCTTTGGGCAGTTTGCCCAAAACCACGTTGAATTGGTAAATACCCTTTTCGATGTTGATAACGGGAAAATCGCCGTCCGGCGAAAAGGCTACGTCGGGTTGAGGCACCTTTTCAAAGTAGTGCTGTACGCATTCCATACCGCTTTCCTCGTCGCAGCCGAAAATCAGTCTGACGGTTTTTTGCGGAACAAAGCCGCTTTCCTTCAATGCCTTTACGGCAAACAGGCAGGCAATCATAGGGCCTTTGTCGTCCATTGTGCCACGTCCGAAAAGTTTTCCGTCGTGAATTTCCCCTGCGTAGGGAGGATATTTCCACTCTTCCGCTTTGGACGGAACAACGTCAATGTGTCCCAATATACCCAGCACTTCGCTTCCCGTTCCTTTAAGGTCGGCGTGTCCTGCGTAGTTGTCGCAGTTGTATGTTTCCAACCCGAAACTTTCCGCTTTTTTAAGCACAAAGTTGAGACAGTCGGCAATGTTTCTGCCAAACGGGGCGTCATTTTCCGCCACGCCCTTTTCCGTGTTGAAGCGTATTGTTTCCTGCAACGTTTCCACCAAAGAATCAAATTGTTTTTCCAATATTTTTTTCGCTTCCATGTTTCCTCCAAACCTACTGCTCAACACAAACGGTAACGTTTGCCGTAAGCGTCGGTTCAAAACAGAATTTTTGTGTATATATTATACACAATTGACAGGAATTGTGCTATTATATTTGCACAATAATCTCTACAAAAGGTAAAAGCATGGCAAATGTAAACCAAGGACACCGTGAAAGGTTGCGTCAGCGAATGATGAAGGAGGGATTACAGTCCTTTCAGGATCACGAAGTGTTGGAATTGCTGCTGTTTCAGTATCTTCCACGCAAGGACACAAACAAAATCGCTCACGACCTGCTCAATAAATTTGGCAGTTTTGCCAACGTGCTTAACGCTTCTCCGCAGCAGTTGCAACAGGTAAAGGGCATTTCGCAAGTTACCGCCTGCAACATTGCCCTTTTGAAGGAAGTGTTTTTGCGGTACAGGGCAAGTGATGCCGAAAAGATGTCGCTAGCCGGCATTGCGTCTGTCATCAAGTACTCGCAAAAAATCATTGCCGACAGTTACGTTGAAAAGACGGTTGTAGTGTACGTAGACGGCGCAACAAACTTTATCACAAGTGAAGTGTTCACTTCCAACAGTGCGCAGGAAGTAAAGTTGGACCTCAAAAAGATTGTGGCGTCGGCAGTCGGCGCAAACGCTTCCGGCGTTTTGCTGTTTCACTGTCATGTGGGCGGAATGTGTCTGCCAAGCGAAGCGGACATATCTTTCACGGAAAAAATGTACGTTACGCTTGCCAACCTCAACATTGTGTTGTTGGAACACATCATTTTCAACAACAAAGGCGATTACTACAGTTTCTTTAAGGAAAAGGTTATGTCAGACATAGCCAACAAGTACAAAACAGGCAAAGGACGGGAATGAAGTCTTTTGCATTGAAATAAACGAAGAGGAATATTTAACAATGAATCAACTACGCACCAGATTTGCACCCAGCCCCACGGGCTACCTTCACATCGGAGGACTTCGCACGGCGTTGTACTCCTATCTGTACGCCAAGAAAATGCACGGCAAATTCATTTTGCGTATCGAAGACACCGACCAAGGCAGATACGTCGACGGAGCGGTGGAAATAATTTACCGCACACTGCGTGAAACGGGCATAATGTACGACGAAGGTCCCGACGTGGGCGGCGACTACGGTCCTTACATTCAGTCCCAACGCAAAAACGAGTATTTGAAATACGCCAAACAACTTGTGGAAAGCGGACACGCCTACTACTGTTTTTGCAGTGAAGAAAGGTTGGCGTCTTTGCCCGACGTAAACGGTGCTCGCCGTTACGACAAGCACTGCCTTTCCCTTTCCAAAGAAGAGGTGCAGCGCAGGCTTGCTGCGGGGGAAAAATACGTAATACGTCAAAATATGCCCACGGAGGGAAGCACCACCTACCACGATGCCGTGTACGGCGACATCACCGTCGAAAACAGCGAGTTGGAGGACCAGATTCTGATAAAGTCCGACGGTATGCCCACCTACAACTTTGCAAACGTAATTGACGACCACCTGATGGCTATCAACTGCGTAATGCGTGGAATAGAGTACCTTTCCAGCACGCCCAAGTACAATTTGCTGTACGACGCTTTCGGATGGGAAAAACCCATGTACATTCACATGCCTCCGATAATGAAAGATGCCCAGCACAAACTTTCCAAGCGCAACGGCGACGCAAGTTACGAAGACCTCATCAAAAAAGGCTTTCTGAAGGATGCAATCATCAACTACATTGCGCTTTTGGGTTGGTCGCCCAAGGACGACAGCGAAAAAATGTCCTTTGCGGAGTTGGAACAGAAGTTTGACATTTCCGGCATCAACAAAAGCCCATCCATTTTCGACCCCATGAAACTTGCATGGCTCAACTCGCTGTACATCAAGGAAATGACGGCGGAAGATTTTGCCTCCTACGCCACACCGTGGATAGAAAACTGTCCCCTCAAAAACTTCGACAAAACTTTGGTGTGCAAACTTATTCAAAGCAGAATAGAAACTTTTGCGGAGATAGAGGACAAACTGCGTTTCCTGTGGGAATTCGGACCTTTCGACAGCAATTTGTACGTCAATCAGAAACAAAAAACCGACGCCGACACGGCTCGTGCCATTTTGCCCCTTGTAAGGGAAAAATTTGCCAATGTGGAAGTGTGGGACAATGCACATCTGTACGAAAGTCTTGTTCAACTTGCAACGGAACAGGGCGTGAAAAACGGCAAAGTACTGTGGCCGGTACGCATTGCTCTTACGGGACTTGCCGCAACGCCGGGCGGTGCCAGCGAAATTGCCGAAATAATAGGAAAAGAGGAAACGTTGCGCCGTCTGGACATGTCGTTGGCGCAACTCAATGCCTGAGTGGACGCAACGGAACCTTCGATGACGGAAAAGTTGCCTCTTTCAAACCATTGACGCTTTTTTCACACACGTATGTGCAAATTTTGTACAACTGCCGTCAATTTTTCGCATGTCAACGTCCGTTTGCGTTGCAAAATCCACGTTGCGGGCAATTGCAAGTAATGGAAACGTTACAAAATCGGACAACTTATTTCAAGTAGCAGGCAAAATTTTCCTGCAAATAAACCAAAAACAAAAAACCGCCTTTTTAGGGTGCCTTCGATAGAGAAGTTATCCCTAACGGAGCAGCGGCGCGGCAATTCAGGCTGTGCCGCTGTTCCGTTTCGGGCAGTTGTGCTGTTACAATGTTTCGGACGGTATCACGCCCACGCAGTTGTAGATGATTTCTACTTTCTGTCTGCGTTTTCCGTCTATATTTTCCGTTTGGTGTACGATAACTTTCTCTATGAACTCACGCACGATTTCGGGCGTGAGTTTTTCTATCTCCGTGTACCGTCTCACCATGCGCATGAACTTCGATGCGTTGTCCGTCTCTTTCTTCGCAGATAAGATTTGTGTAACTGTATTTTCTCTCTTTCAATTCTCCTTAATTTTGCTTGTGCGGATACCGATATGTACGGTATCTCGAATATGGTTACAATGTTCTCTCACCATTTTCACAAAGCCCCGTCTCCTTATGAAAATCTGTGTCCGCAGGGCGAAGGGGGAGGCATTTCAGCCTTGCGCGCCCTTGCCGTCCGGACTTTCGTACCTTATTCGGTTGTCCGAGTTCTTCTTTGATTTTCTTTTTCAAGGCGGAATTAAGCTCAATCCCATTCTACCAATTCCGCACACTCAAGTCAAGTTCCCGGCTCAAATTTTCCTTATCTTTTCTTGCTTTTTCGGTTCCCGTTTCTTCTAATTTTTTATCCGAAAGGAAAAGGCGGGTTTCCCGCTTTTCCCACAGTCGGAAATGCCCATGTTGTCTGACTTCATCACAGCGGTTCGTTCGTTACTTATCCGTCTCGTCATGGCGGTCTTATCGTTCTTTTCTTTTTCATATCTTCCTCCGAATTTTGATTTTATTTCCGTCTCCGTCCACACCGTAAAGGGCGGACGAGACAGTTTAGAACACGCGAAAAAAGCCGCTGACTTCTTTTTCTCGTCACCGACTTTTGACCGTATTTAGCAACTTTCCATTGCTCTATGATGGTCATTCATTCTATTCGATTGTTGTCTTGTTTTGCGCTTTTCCGTATATCCTTTTCGGAAAAACTACACGCATAAAAAACCCGTCACGGCTCGTCTTTCAGACGGCTCGGGAACGCGCGGAGTTCTTTTCTTCGCGCAAAACTCCCTTTCAAGGGGGAGAACTGTGCCTCTGTATCTTTCATACACGGCAGGGATATATGGAATACTTATCCATATTACTCCTATATTCTACCATGCCTTTTTGCCTTTGTCAAGACTTTTTGGAACATTTGTTTGTATTTTTTTCGGATAACACTCTCCGAATGACAAATCCGCCCACAAAAGAGAGCGGATTTGCGAGAAAAAGTATTGGATAAATATAGTCTGATTTCTATTTGAGTTCAGCTCTTTGCTATATCTCCGTCCGTACAGTGGATCGTGTAATTACCTGTACTCACATCCCAATCAGCGGCTTTTGCAATCGCGTTCCATTCTGCGGTTGTTCCGTTGAAGATGATTTCATCAAAATTGCTGCAACGATAGAAAACAGCGCTCCCAATGCTTGTCACACTGTTTCCAATTTCTACACTTGTAAGGTTGGTGCAACTGGCGAATGCATCAGCTCCTATGTTTGTCACGCCGTCAGGGATAGTTATGCTTTGCAGAGACGTGCACTCGTAGAATGCTTTTGGATAAATTAATTTTGTATCTTCGTGAATGATAAAATTTGCTATAGAAATGTCTTTTACTTTTATCAATACAAAGTAGGGATTAGTTTCGCTTCCTAAATAATATGCGTTATCGTATTCGTTATAGATTAGCGAGTCGCATCCAGTGAACGCATCTTGGCAGATAAATTTATTATCTTCGTGAATTGTACAACTACTTATAAAACGGTCCTTTGCTTGTACCAATACTAAGTAGGGATTAGTTTTGTTCCCCAAATAACATGCGTTATCGTATTCGTTATAAATAAGCGAACTATTTAGCAGAGGCAACACACCGGCTCCAAAATATGTCACACTATCGGGAATACTTATACTCGTAAGCGCTCCGCATTCCTGAAACGCGCCATTTTCAATACTCGTGACACCGTCGGGGATAGTGATACTTATCAAAGAAAAGCACCCCATGAACGCGCTGCCTCCAATACTTTTCAAACGGCTGCCGGATTCGAAATAAACATATTCAAGTTTTTCAGCGTTCTCAAAGGCATGTGCGTCAATTATTTCTATCGTTTTCGGCAGATATATCTCCTTAACATTTGCATGTTGGAAAGCGTATTCAACAATTCCAGTAACGGGCTTTCCATTGTATGTATCCGGAATCAGTAGCTTATTAGGAAGGTTGACAATGAATCCCATGAAGCCTCTGGCTCCCCTGACCAAGTAGGAGTTTCCATCCGGTGATAATATGAATTCCAATCCGTCTTCGGTGTAGCGAAAACCGCAAACGGTACATCCGTTTTCACCGAGCGTATGACCGTTTGGTTCGCCTTCCGTGTATCCGCATACCGTACACAGTTTCGGTTCTACGCAGGTTGCATCAATCATCTTGTGTCCGAGCGCCGGAATTCTTTCTTCTTCCGTTACATAACCGCAAACGGTACATGTTTTTTGTTTCACACCGTCAGTCGAGCAGTCCGGTTCCTCGATAACAACCCAGTCGCCGGATTCATGAGGAATCATGTCTATTGCTCTGTCGCTTGCCTTGCCACAGACCGTACAATAACTTCTTTCACGCCCGTTTTCGGTGCAGGTAGCCTTCTCGCGGATTTCCCAGTTCTCAAATTTATGCCCGGTGGCAGCGGGATATCTGCTATATTCTATTTCTCCACAGACGGAACATATTCGCTGCCGCCATGAGGCTCTCGTGCAATCCGCGCCGATAATCTCAACCCAATCTCCGAAAGAGTGAGAATTGGTTTCCAACTGTCCGCATCTCGTACACTGCGACGGCTCTGTACAAGTGCCGCCCTGCATATTATGACCGAGTTTTGCAACGACTTCGTTTTGCTCCTGCCCACAAACCGAACACTTGCCCACTTTTACACCGTTTTCCGTGCAAGTTGCTTCCTGTGTTACCGTCCATTCCATTGAATGTCCTATTCTCGGAATCGGCATATATTCGGCAGTGCTGCATTCCCAACAATAGCGCCGTTTTTGTCCTTCTGTAGTGCAAGTAGGATCGGTAATGGTCTCCCACTCGGTATAACTCGGGTGACTTTTAGGAATAACCGAGGTCTCCACATTCCCGCATTTTGTACACGTCCTTTGTCTTTCCCCGTTTACGGTACAGGACGCTTCCTTCGTTACAGTCCATTCTCCGACATGTCCTGTCCTGTATTTTGTTCTTGTTTCCTCATAGCCACAAGTCGAGCAGCGCCGAAATTCACTCCCGTCTTGCGTACAGGTAGGCTCTTTTTCTGTCACCCAATCACCCGTGTGTCCTGTTTTGGAAACAGATGCGGTTTCTTTATATTGACAGACAAGGCACACTCTTTCTTTTTCGCCGTTTTCAGTGCAGGTGGCAGACTTCGTGATTTTCCAATCATCGAACGCATGGCCTTTTCCCGTTCCTTCGGTATAATTGCAGCGAATGCATTGTTTTCCGCCAACACAGGTGGAATCTTGCAATTCATGTTTTCCGAATGCGGGAATACTTTCTTCTTCCAACGCATCGCAAACAGTACAAATCCTCTGTCTCTCCCCGTCGTCAAAACAGCGCGGTTCAGCAACGACAATCCATTCGCCGGAATGTCCGAGAGCCGAAATATCTTCTGTTTTCTTTGTTTTACACACAGAACAAACCGCTTCTCTCGTGCCGGCTTCCGTACAGGTCGGAGCTTTTATCTGCTCAAAAGCGCCGAATGTGTGTGCGGCAAGTTCGCCGTATTCAGTCTGACACCGTGTACAAACAGCTTTTTGCTCACATGTGGCATTGCCGCCTGTATGACCAAGTGCGGAAATGGCGGAACTTTCAATTTCATTTTTCCCGTCCGCATCGGAATACAATTTTTTGCATGTTTCGCAGCGCCAGTGTTCGAGAATACCTGGTTCTGTGCATGTCGCGGCAACTCCCTGCACGGCTACGAGACTGTGTTGATGCGTATCGTTCGGCTTATCTTCTTTGCCTCCACAGGCAGATAATAACCCAACCACGAAAACACATAACACTGCGAGCATGAATCCGATCCATAAACGCTTTTTCATTTTGCTGAATACCTCCTCATTTTCAGTGAACATTTTACAATTGAAATGCTCATCTGAATATAGAGCAGGGCAAAAATTAAAGGGCGCACCCTCAACCGAAGATACGCCCTGCATCTGTATCTCCGATTGATGCCACTCAAATTTCCACTATATCGGGAATTGGAGATACGAAATGCCTATTCGTATCCCGATATAGTAAATGAAATTTAAGTGGCGATTACAGTATAGCACAATTTATTATAAATGGCAAGAGCGAAAGCAGGGATTTCATAAATCTTTGCCCAACAAAAAAACAACCTGCCTGTATATACAGATTGTTTTTCGCTCGCTTGAAAGTGCAATTCCTATTGAAATTTATTTTTTCCCTTTGGGAATTGCGCTTAAGTGAGAGCACTCGTATAAATTGACTTTTCAAACAATCTTTTTCGTTGTTTTAATGGCGAGGTACGCAAGCGGCAAGCCACTTGCCGAGCGTTTCGCTCGCCTCGTCAGGGGATTACCCCTGAAACCCCTTTATTCAGAAAGAAAGCCATTTACACGCAAGAAAAAGAGCGAGTTGCTTTGAACCCGCTCTTTTTCCGACTTGCCCTTTGGTGTATTCGTTATTTTTATTTTATTATTTTTTGATTTTCCAATCTCTGCCGAATACACCTTTTGTGGCGGTTTTTTTGTAATTTGTTTTTTTTGTAATTTATTGTTTTGTGGTTATTGTTTTGTATTTGTTGCTTTGTTTTTTTTGTTGTGGCGGTATTTTATTTTTTTGTATTTGTTGTTTTGTTATTTTGTTGTTTTTTTTGTTGTGGCGGTATTTTATTGTTTTGTTTTTTTTGTAATTTGTTGTTTTGTATTTTATTGTTGTTTTGTGTTTTGTTGTTTTGTGGTTATTGTTTTGTATTTGTTGCTTTGTTTTTTATTGTTTTGTAATTTGATGTTTCGTATTTTATTGTTTTGTATTATTTTAGTGGAAAAATCCCATTATTCAAAGTAACAGGCAACAAAGTTTCATCAAAATCCAACTTGTTTTTGCATGCGTTGTCTGAAAAAGCGTTGCATGTTGTTGCTTGTTATCAATCTTTTGTTAAAAGACATTGCTTATCAGAGTTTCGCAACGCTGTTTTTGCGTTTCGTTACCGTTGGTTTTCAGCGTTTTTTGCAAGTTGCGCTTTCATGCGTCGCTGTGCCGCTGTTTGGCGTTGATTAGCCAAAGTGTTTACATTACGGGGTTGAAGGTTTGACGTTTTTGCCGTACTCATTCGTCGTCCATTCCACGCAGGTGTGTTTCGGGGACGTAGGTTTTCAATATGTTTTTGTACCTTATCATCGTTTGTTCGTCGCATCCCGACGTGTTTTTGTCGATAAGGTCGCCGCTGTCCACAAATTTTTGCAGGTACAGTCTTTTTGCACCTTTAAGCCACTGTCCCATTTCACGCATACCCTCTTTGGTGTGCAAGTTTCCCGTAACGGTGGTGCGGAATTCGTAATCCACCACGTTACTTTTCAGTAACTCAACGGATTGTTTAACTCCGTCAATGTCGGCGCAACCTGCCGTTTGCGGGTACAGGGCAATGCTGTTTTTGACGTCCATTGCAACGTAGTCCACCAACTTTTTGTCTATCAGGTCTTTCAGTTTTTGCGGAAAACTGCCGTTTGTGTCAAGTTTTACGCTGTACCCGAGTTCTTTCACTTTGCGCAAAAATTCTTCCACGCCGCTTTGCAACAACGGTTCGCCCCCCGTCAGGCACATTCCTTCCAACACGTTTTTGCGCTTATTCAAAAATTGCAGTATCTCGTCGGTGGTGTACTGCTCGCAGTTGGTAGCCGAAACCAGACTTGCATTGTGGCAAAAGGGACATTTGAAGTTGCAACCCACGGTAAACACCGTGCAGGCTACCTTTTCGGGATAGTCCAACAAGGTCAGTTTCATCAATCCGCCAATTTTCATATCCTTTCCTCAGTTTATACTTTTTTTGATACCGTTACTTTTCAGCGCACACAGACATTTTGCAATTTCTGCCCCCAACCGAACGTTGTTGTACACCAACTGAATGTTGGCGTCGAGGCTTTGTCCGCCGGTGAGTTTCTGTATTTTGTCCAAAAGGTAGGGGGTACACTGCTTGCCGTGTATGCCCAACTTTTCCGCTTCCTGCAAAGCGGAAGAAATGTTTTGCGAAATGTAGTCGTAGTCCATGGAATATTCGTCGGGAATGGGGTTGGTAACAAGCATGCCCCCTTGAAGTCCCAGTTGGCACTTTGCAAAAAAGGCTTGTGCTATTTCCTCGGGGGTGTCCAATCGGTAGTCCACCTTGAAACCGCTTTTTTGTGTGTAAAAGGCGGGCATATCTTCCGTTTTGTAGCCAACTACGGCAACTCCCCTCGTTTCCAGACATTCCAACGTAAGGCCAATGTCCAAAATAGACTTTGCGCCGGCACACACCACAAGCACGCTTGTTTGTTGCAGTTCGTCAAGGTCGGCGGAGATATCCATTGTTTTTTCTGCGCCACGGTGCACGCCGCCGATTCCGCCTGTTGCAAACACGTCAATGCCTGCAAGGCTGGCAAGGTACATGGTTGCGGCAACGGTGGTGGCTCCGTCCTGCTTTTTTGCCACGACAAAGGGCAAATCTCTGCGTGAAACTTTGGTAACTTTGGTGCCTCCACGTCCCAGACGGTCAATTTCCTGTTGGTTGCAACCTACCGTCGGCACGCCTTCAATCACGGCAATGGTGGCAGGCACGCAGCCTGCGTCCCGCAAAATTTTTTCCACGTTCAACGCCGTTTCCACGTTTTGCGGGTAGGGCATACCGTGAGAAATAATGGTGGATTCCAATGCCACAACGGGACGGTTGTTTTTCAACGCTTCCGCCACTTCGGGGGAAAGTTTCAAAAGATTTTTCATTGTTTCACCTCGTTTATAGATGCTTTGTTTTAATGCAGTTGCAATGCCACCGTTGTGTAGCGGTGCAACAGTCGCAAGGGTTTCACTCAAAATTTATTATCTCACCAAAAACAATGTTTGTCAATGACGAAGACTTTGCTTTTGTAGGTAGTGTGTTTTTCAATTTTGGCAAGCCTTACATCTGCAAAGGCAAAGCGGTGCATGCCAAAAAGCGAAAGCCTATTGCGTCAGAACATCACAAAAATGCAGTGGACGCTTTTTAGGGGGGGGGACGGATTTTTCGGCAAAACAAGTTGCAGGGTACTTTTCAAAAGGACGTCGGACATTTTTGTAATATTTGCAACGGCGCAATTTTGCGTTAAAGCGTTTGTCTTGACCACGCACGCAAAGCAACACAACAAGTTTGTACAAAATTTCAAAAAAATTCGCAGTGTATTTACAAAACTTGATTTTTGTTCTATAATATGTATAAGGCGAAGTTTGGAAACTTTGCCAATTCCGAACAAAATTTACTGTACATTCGTAATCGGAGGCGTCAGATGAGAAAAACAAAGATTGTGTGTACGTTGGGACCTGCCAGCACCACCTATGACCAAATCAAAAAAATGGCTTTGGCAGGAATGAACGTGGCAAGAATAAACATGAGTCACGGCACCTATGAGGAACATCAGCAACGTGTTGACAACGTCAAAAAGGTTCGCAGAAACTTGGGTGTGCCCATTCCCATCATGGTGGACACCAAGGGACCGGAAGTGCGTATCGGCACATTCCGTGACGGCAAAATAGAAGTAAAAGAAGGCATGCCCTTCGACTTTGTTGCCGAAGACGTGGTGGGCGACGAAACAAAGGTTTCCATCACCTACAAGGAATTGTACAAGGACATACGTGAAAACGGCACCATTTTGCTTAACGACGGCTTGCTTATGTTTCGCATAACGGGCATCGACGGCACAACAATACACACCGAAGCACAAAACAGCGGCACGCTTTCCGACCGCAAGGGACTGTTTGTTCCCAATGCCAAACTCAACATGCCGTTTTTGTCGGAGCAGGACAAAAAGGACTTGGAATACGGCATAAAAATCGGCGCAGAAATGTACGCTCTCAGTTTCGTGCAGGACGGCGACTGCGTGCGTGAAGTGCGCAAATTCATGATAGACCACGGGGCAAAGGACGTTTGCCTCATTTCCAAAATAGAAAGTCAAAGCGGATTGGACAACATAGACGACATAATTTCCGCTTCCGACGGAGTAATGGTTGCCCGTGGCGACCTGGGAGTGGAAACCCCCTACGAAAAACTTCCCGCAATACAAAAAATGCTGATAACAAAAAGCCGTATGAGCGGAAAATTTGTAATTACCGCCACGGAAATGTTGGAAAGCATGATTACCAAACTGCGTCCCACCCGTGCGGAAATTGTAGACGTGGCAAACGCCGTGTACGACGGTTCCAGTTGCGTTATGCTTTCGGCGGAAAGTGCTGTCGGTATCAACCCTTCCAACACGATAGCCACCATGGCACGCATTGCCGAAGAGGCGGAAAGAAACATCGACTACAAGCAGATGTACACGGCAAGCCCTTTCACTCTTATGAACAACACCGACGCTATTTCTCACGCCACGGTTAACACCGCTTTCGACATCAATGCCAAAGCGATAGTAGTGTACACGGCAAGGGGAGCCTCCGCACGCATGGTTTCCCGTTTCCGTCCGGGCGCACCCATCGTAGCCATGACAAACAGCGACAGGGTGTACAATCAACTTGCCACAAGTTGGGGCGTCATTCCGGTAATTTGTCAGACATTCGACAACACCGACGACATGTTCATCAATGCCGAAGAGGTGGTAAAACGCCTCGGACTTGCCAAGGCGGGCGACAACATTGTCATCACGGCAGGAGTGCCTTTGGGCAAAAACGTCGGCACAAACCTCATCAAGGTGGGCAGCGTGGAAGAATTCTGAATTTTACGAAAAGACAGCCTTGCAAAAGCAAGGTTGTCTTTTTTGCAAAACGTGGTATTTTCGATACGTCAAGAGTTTACCTCGGTTATGCTACAACGGTAGCGTAATGTCGGTGTTAAAAAACAGGACCTGTGTTGCCGTGGTAACAAGGTGGTTTCAAACATGTGAAAGCGAAAAGTTGTTCAAATGTAAAGAAGGCAATTGGCAAAAACTTCATGCATGTAAAGACAAAACCTTTTCACAGCGGTCGAAATACTTTTGCATTTTTTGAAAACATAAATTTTTGTTTTTTAAATCAGATGCATAAAAACTTTGCAAACAAACTAAAACAGTTCAAAACAAAAAGGCACAATCCTGTGCCTTTTTTGTTTTAAGTTGTGATTATTAAAAATTCAAACTGTCCGTGTTTTGTTCGTCCGACTGTGGTGGAACAATGCCGTGGCAATCGAGCAGTTCGGCGTAAAATTCCGCCACGGTGGCTTCAACGTAGGGGGCAAGGAAAATTGCGCCTATTCCAAACGTCAGCGAACTCAGCAAATACCATCCGAAAAAGGACAACCCCAAACGGAAAAGTTTTGCTTTGTAGCCTTTCATCAGTTCGACGCTCTTGGAAATTGCCTTTCTGCCGGAAAGGTTGAAATCCACCATTACGTAAAATGTCATGCGGTAGGAAAGACTTTTGACAATCGGCAACCAGCACATTATCAGCATAATTGCACAGCAAGTCAATGCCAATATGGAAGGAACGATTGTCTGTGCCATGTCCATTCTTATCCAAACAAGACAAACGGAGAAAATTATCTGTGGCACAATTATCACCAGCGACCACAAAAACATGAACAGCATAAGAGCCAATCCCGTGAGAAAGGTTTTTCCGTACCTGTTAAAGCCGTCGCCCAGCATTTCAAAGTTGGCGTCTTGGTTTCTTTGCGTACAAAGGAAAAATTTTGACGAACCGTATGCCAGCGGACCGGACGTAAAAACGCCTGCCACGCCGTTAGCTATGGATACGGCCAGCGTAACCAGCACGCTAGTCCAATAGTTGCCGTGGGAAAGTTTTTCCCAAGCACGTTTGCGCAATTCTTTGCAGGAAACTTGCATATTGTACCTCCTCTGCACAATCAACCGCAGTTACACGTTGCACTTTTTTTGCTAAACAAACTTATTTTGCCTACAGTTGCCGTCCGACATGCGAAAAATTTTGCCTGAAATTCCGTTGTCTTTTGCCATTAAATCGAAACTAACGTTGCAAAGGTCGGCAATGTTTTTTGCACGTTCCGCTGTCGTGGTGCTACTGTCTAACATAATGTTACAACTATTTTTTCGCATTGTCAATATGCAATTTTCAATTGTACAGTACAACAAATAAAATCAAGCCTTTTGCAAGAAAAAAATTAAACACTGCTTGCCTAAGAGGTGGGGCGGAATCACGGTAAAGTTTCCGTTGTTAAAGGTTTGTTGAATGTATTTTCATTTTAATTTGCAATTTGACGTTTTTTTGTACGATATATAGAAAGAGTCGTCTTATTGGGGACAAAAATTTTTTTGTAGCGTCGGCTTTGGGCAAAAACGTCGGCACAAACCTCATCAAGGTGGGCAGCGTGGAAGAAATCTGACACCGAAACAAACAAAAAGCAGTTCCTTTCGGGACTGCTTTTATTTTGCTTTTTGTAATCAAAATTTCAAATTGTCGTCGTTGTCGGGACAACACATTGGTGTTTTTCTTCAGACCCTTTCTGCTTGTAAATTAGTGTGTTGACTTTTGATTTTTTTGTGTTATACTGTTTTTATGAAAACATTTTTGAAACGCAATAAAATATTTTTTTTCTTGTGGGGTAGCATCATTGTTGCTCTTGTGGTATTTTGGTTTTTCCCAGTGGATACTTGGGACAGAAAATGCTTAGTCATTCATAACGGGGAAATAATTAGTTATTATTTTGGAAGTGCTACTTTACAGGAAGCATTATCGTCCCCATTTACTGCTTACGGTTTTGAAGATGTCTTATTTTTCCAAACGATTGTATTTGCGCTACTGATTTTAGCCCTAATTGTTTCCGTTGTGTTGTTCATCGTACGTTGGAAAAAAGAGCACCCGACGAAGATGCAACGCATGCAATCGCAAATCGATGAACTGCAAAAGCAGGTGGACGATTTGGCAAGTACCAAATAATTGAATACGTACTACAAAAAATACAACATTTTGTTGTTTTTTTGTGCGTTATTTTGTATGTGAGAACACGTCAAAAGTATGGTTGCAGTGGCTCTTGTGTCTTAAATTTATGTAACTTGTCTGAACTATTCGTCTATTGGCGTAACAAATTTTGCGTAATCAACTGAGAATGCAAATTTGTTTATATGGTTTCGTGTTAAAAAACTTATAAGTGTAGTATTAAAAATATAATTTATGCATCAAAAAAAGGCACAATCCTGTGCCTTTTTTTGTTTTAAGTTGAGATTATTAAAAGTTCAAACTGTCCGTGTTTTGTTCGTCCGACTGTGGTGGAACAATGCCGTGGCAATCGAGCAGTTCGGCGTAAAATTCCGCCACGGTGGCTTCAACGTAGGGGGCAAGGAAAATTGCGCCTATTCCAAACGTCAGCGAACTCAGCAAATACCATCCGAAAAAGGACAACCCCAAACGGAAAAGTTTTGCTTTGTAGCCTTTCATCAGTTCGACGCTCTTGGAAATTGCCTTTCTGCCGGAAAGGTTGAAATCCACCATTACGTAAAATGTCATGCTGTAAGAAAAACTTTTTATCAACGGAATCCAAACGGTAATTGCCGACAAAAAGCCGAACACAAGCATAAGTTGAAAGGGCAAATTTGTTTGTTCCACGCCCGACCTTACAATGCTCGCACTCACGGAAAAAATTATTAGAGGAATGTATACGACCAACGACCACAAAAAGATAAACACCACAAGCAGCAATCCCGTCAGAAAAGTTTTGCCGTAACTAGTGAATCCGTCGCCAATCATATCGATATCAACTTTTTTTCCACGTTGTGCGTAAAGGAAAAATTTTGCCGAGCCGTAGTTCATCGGTCCGAAGGTGAAAATGCCTGCCACGCCGTTGGCAACGGAAACAATAAACGTAACCAAAACGCTCCGCCAGTAGTTGCCGTTGGCAAGTTTTTCCCATGCACGTCTGCGCAATTCTTTGCAAGAAGCTTGCATATTGTACCTCCCCTGTAACCCTTATTTTTGTTGTGTTTATGAAGTACTATCAATTCAGCCGTTAAAAAATTTTGAAACATAGCAGGCATTTTTCGAAGAGAAGCGGTGCGTCTGCCGAAAACGTCCTTTGCAAAGCCGCAACACAGCACTTTTCAACAATGTTTCGGCAACAAGCGTTTGTCGGTTTTGCCGAAGGCAACAGTCTGAAAAACAGCAATAGCCGTTGCTTTTTTTCATCGGTAATGATGTAATGTTACAACTTTTTGTCTGCAATGTCAATGTGCAAATTTTCCGTTTATTGCAAGTAAAGGTTCCAAAAGCAATTTTCACAGTAAAAGCCTTGTGAGAAAAGTGCTTTTGCAGTTTTTTACGACGTTTCCTAAATAGCGGTTGTAAAGTTGAAATCTTTTAATCAGTCCACGTTGTGCATTTAAATTTATTTCAAAATTTACGCAATTAAAACTACGGCACGGCAAATGGTGCGCCGTGAAAATGTTTTGTTGCAGGTGTTTATTTCCAACATTGGTTTGCGTGTTAAATGGTGCAACTACTGCCTGTTTTTATCTTTAAGTACAAAAAACCGCAACAAATACCACAAAATTATCAGCAACTGTACCGCAGCGCCTATTATGTAAATTAGCCAAGCGTTGCTGAAATTCAAAAAGATGTGAATAAGCAGGCACAGCGACCACATGAGAAGGGACGCAACAACGCATCTTTCCCACAGTTTACACCACAGGCAACTGAACACCAGAAGTACCGTCAGTGAAACAGGCAGGGCGCAAATGTAGGCGTATTTGGCGACGGGAACGGTTTTGTCCACAAAAAGCCACACGACTGTTACCACCGTTGCCACCAGCCACACAAGCCCCGCCGAAAGCAACGCCACCAGCCACCGTTTTGCAATAAGCGTTTTAAGGGAAGATTTGCCCAAAGGCTGTTCCTTGTGCTCCACCAAAAAATCGTTCACGGTAACTCCGTACATGTCGGCAAGCGTTTTAAGCACAACGACGTCGGGGATTCCTTCCCCACGTTCCCACTTGCTCACAGCCTTGTCGGAGTAGTTTATTTGTTGCGCAAGTTGTTGCTGTGTAATCCCTGCGGCTTTGCGAAAACGGCTCAGATTTTTGGCGATGATGCCTTTCAGTTGGTCGGCATTCACAATTTTGTTGTCGTTTTGATTTTCCATGCCGTTATTGTAGCAGTTTTCCCCGTCAAATGCAACCCATTTGCTCAACAAAAGGACAATTCTACTGTGAGGAGAGTTGCTTTTTTGCAATTCTACTGCACCGAAACAGCAGTGTAGAATGTAAAAAGCCACTAGTGGGTAAACACTTTTCCCTTTGTGATTTATAATAGGCAGGAAAACAGCCTCTTCAACACGCAGTCGGAATTGTGCCGCCGTTCCGGAGCAAGAATATTTGCGAGTGTTGAAGGTACGATATTTGTTTAAGGAAGTAAGGAAAAATGTTCAACGTAACTTGCGAATCCATTTGCGATTTGACGTACGATTATCTGCAATCTCGCAACTGCCCCGTGTTGTTTTACACCTACAGCATCGACGGTGAAGAGTTCGAAGACAATATGGGCAGAGACGAAAACGCCCTTGCCGTGCTGTACGAGGCGCTGAAAACAAAGCGTCCCACAACTTCACAGATAAACACGGAAAAGTACGCCGACTTTTTCCGTGAGCAGTTGCAAAAGGGGGACGTGTTGCACCTGACTTTCAGTTCGGGGCTTACGCAATCCATTTCCAACTGTTACAAAGCGGCGGAGGAAGTGCTCCGTGAGTTTCCCTCTCGCAAGTTGGTGGTGGTGGATTCTTTAAGCGGTGGCGGCGGATTGGGACTAATCATCGAACACGCCCTGGACATGCGTGACAACGGCGCCACTTTGGAAGAAATTGCAACTTGGGTAGAACAAAACAAACTGAATGCCCAACATTACTTTTTCACCACCGACCTTTCCTACCTGCGCCGAAGCGGCAGGGTATCGGGACCGGCAATGCTGATAGGCAATCTGTTTCATTTGTGTCCCCTGATGCGTGTTACCTCTTCGGGCAGAATTGTTGCGTACAACAAAACCATTACGGCACGCAAAGCCATTGCCAAGTTGGTGGAAGAAATGGGAAACGTCGCTTTGGAAGGGTACAACTACAACGGTACGCTGTTTTTGGAACATTCCAACTGCTTGCAAACTGCTTTGCAAACAAAACAGGCGATACAGGCTGTATTTCCCAACCTCACGGACATCCGTCTTGTGGACATAGGCACAATTTTGGCGTGTCACTGCGGTCCCAACACCGTTGCGCTGTTCTTTTGGGGAAACGGACGTTTCAACTGAAAATCAAAACAAAAAAAACGCCTCACACAGGCGTTTTTTTTGTGTTAAAGCTCAAACGGACAATTGCAACTTGTGTGCGTGCTTTTTGCCAAAGCAAGCGGTGCGGTTTTCACGTCCCAACAAATTTTTTTCGCTACTCAACCTTTGTTTTAAGAATTCCAAACGTCAGCGCAACCGTTGTTTACTTTCACGATGCAATCACGGTGGAGAAATTTCCGACAATTTTGCCTTGAAAAATTTTGTGCCACGTCTTTTTTGTAATGTGTTTCCCAAAGGGCGTATCGTATGCAAAAGGTTGGGTTCCCGTTAAAGTTTTTCCAAATGTAATTGTTTTGTCGCAACGGCATTGCAAAAAGCACTGTCGTGTTCCACAAAAATCATGGTAATGTTGCTGTCGGCAAGCAACTGTTCTATTTGCAATCTCGAGTACAAATATATGTAATTCAGCGGTTCGTCCCACAGATACAAGTGCGCCTTTTGGCACAGACTTCTTGCCAAAACAACCTTTTTCTTTTGCCCGAGAGAGTAGTTTTCCATTTTTTTGTCAAACTGTTGTCTGTCGAAATCCATTTTACGAAGAATTGTAAGGAAAAGCGTTTTGTCTATGTTGCTGTCGGAAATAAAGTCGTTCAAACTTCCTTTAAGAAAAGAGGTGTTTTGCGGGACGCAAGACATGGTAAGGTCGGGGCGTATGTTGACAATACCGCAGTAATCACTGTGTTTTCCTGCAATCAACCGAAGCAACGTGCTTTTGCCGCTGCCGTTGATTCCGTTTATTGCAATTTTGTCGCCGTTGTTTATTTCAAAGGATATTTCCTTGCACACTTGTTTTTCGCCGTAGAAAAGCGCAACGTTTTTGAATTCTGCCAGCCTGTCTAAGCGGTAACGCAATGCGCTGAGTTTAAGTTGAGGCGTTTCTTCGACGTCCTTCAACAAAGCGGACTTTTCTTCTATTGCACGTTGTCTTCGGCTTTCGGACGCCTTGGCTCTTTTTGCCATGCGAGCCGACATGTGTCCGATGTAACCTCTGTCGCCCTGATGTTCGCCAATCTTGGACGATTCTATTTTGTTTGCCCACTGCTGTTTTCGCAATGCGTCTTGCTTCATCTTTTCTATTTCTTTGGTCAGTTTTTCATTCGCCGTCTGCTCGTGGGATTGTCTGTAACGGAAATTGCGTTCCCAAGACGTGTAATTGCCCTTTTGCACTTCCAGCGTGTTTCTGTTGAGCGCAAGAATATGGTCTGTGCAAATGTCCAGAAAAGTTCTGTCGTGCGAAACGACAATAAAACCCTTTTTGTTTTTCAGATAGTTTGCTACCGTTTGTCTTGAAAAAGCGTCAAGGTGATTTGTGGGCTCGTCAATCAGATGAAAGTAGCCCTCTTTAAGAAAAAATCCCACCAACAAAACTTTTGTTTGTTCTCCCTCCGAAAGACTGCAAAATTTTTGTTGCAGAATATCTTTGTTAGTTTGCAACAAAGACAATTCCTTTTCGAATTGCCAGGTTTGTGCGTTGACGGCTATTTTTTGCAGCACGGTTTCTGTCGTTGCTTCTGCGTTTTCAATTTTGCTTGGGAAGTAATCGAATTTGACGGAGTAAACAATGCGCCCGTCAAAAGGATATTCTCCTTGCAACAGTTTCAAAAAAGTTGTTTTTCCCTTACCGTTTCTGCCAATAAAACCCAACTTCCAGTCGGTATCCAGCACAAAGGAAGTGTTTTCAAAAATATTGTTGTAAGTGTTGGGGTAATGAAAGGTGAGATTTTCCACTTTAATAATTGACATATCCTATCCTCCTGTAATCATTGCTTCAAACAACAAAAAATCACAAGAACAACCTTGTGATACGCAACAAAAACAGCGCAATAGAAACGCTGTATCTATTAAAGGGCATAGTAAGGGCTTTCTTGCAAAATTCACGCTGCTTGAAGGCAGAGCGTTATTAAATTATCTGCAAGAAATGCTGTTCATTGACTACCTCCTACTTTTTACTAATGGTATCATATCCGTTGAAGTTTTGTCAATACCCAATTTATCGATTGAAAGATTTGTCTGCCTGTTTGTCGCAACCTTTGCAAACGTCCTTTAATCTGCAACAAAGATTTTAATGTTTGTAAAAAAATTTTTAAGAGGTTTTGAAAAAAAACGTATCAAACAGTGTTTTTTCAAAAAAGACAACAGGCAATTTTCAATTTAATAGTGGCAACTGTCGTGAAACGCAACATATTTTTGCAGTAAATCATTTGGATACTTTGCAGTTTTGAGCAATAGGTTCATGGTCGGCAGTCTGCTTGTGTTGGGGTAACGTTTTGAAACATGGCAAGCACGCACTTCCCTACAAGTAGCGAAAAAATGTCGGCAATCATTGAGGTATCGTAGAAGTGTCGCATTACAGTTACAAAACTAGTTGCATCGTTTTGAGGTGCGTAACACGGGTTGTAAAGGCAAAAAAACGGTGTTTCGCACAGGAAACGTAAGTAGGATGAAGAGAAGCAACGACAAATTGTATTTTGTTTCGGTAAACACGCAGGGCTCGTCCGTCCTTGGACGGTAAGCGGAACGAAGTGGAGCGCTACGTTATTTCGATTTCCTGTACTGTGAAACGAAAAGGCAACGAAGCCTCGAAAGAAAAAGAAAAAAGAGTTGCGTTTTGTTTCAACTCTTTTCTTTTGCGACTTTGGCGAAGTCGCCGCTTGTGGTGGGGAGTTGTTGTTGAAACATAGTAAAAACACTGTTTTCTAACAAGAAGCTAATGTGTATCGGTATTTATTAAGTAGCGAAAGGCTTTTCCCGCAGTCAAACGCAGGGCTCGTCCGTCCTTGGACGGTAAGCGGAACGAAGTGGAGCGCTACGTTATTTCGATTTCCTGTACTGTGAAACGAAAAGGCAACGAAGCCTCGAAAGAAAAAGAAAAAAGAGTTGCGTTTTGTTGCAACTCTTTTCTTTTGCGACTTTGGCGAAGTCGCCGCTTGTGGTGGGGAGTACAGGGCTCGAACCTGTGACCCCCTGCTTGTAAGGCAGATGCTCTCCCAACTGAGCTAACTCCCCATGGTGACTCCTACGAGATTCGAACTCGTGTTACCGCCGTGAAAGGGCGATGTCTTAGGCCTCTTGACCAAGGAGCCGTGTTTTGGTAGCGGCGGTCGGATTCGAACCAACGACCTGCCGGGTATGAACCGGCCGCTATAACCATCTAAGCTACGCCGCCACATTGCTTTCCCGACATTGGTAGGCAAAAATCGCCCTGCTACTGTCAAAAGCCTACTTATTGTAGCAGATAAATTTTTCTTTGTCAACAAAAATTTCCTATTTTCACAACTATTTGAACAACGCTTTTGCCTGATTTTTTCAAAACGTTACCTTTGCAGGCAATTTGGCGTGAAAGTTTTTGTTTGTTTAGGCAAATGTTTGTTGTTAAGTTGCTCTTTGGACAGCAGGCTCACGGCTTTTTTGGCTTTATTCCAAGTAGTGTTGGCGTATTGTGCCTTTTTTACAGATAGCAGAAAATTACGTTGAAAACGCCCGTCCTGTCGGCAATAGGGTTTACCGTGAAACGTCCCGTTCCTCTCATAATCGTACATATTTTTGTCGTCCCGTTTCTCTAACAAAAATTTGTATGGTGCAGTTGCGGTCAATTTGTGGGCGGTAATGACGGTTGCCCAAGGGTGTTTTCTCTATCTACAATTTTCTAATTTATTAAACTTGCATTTTGTTTACTTGGTTTGTGGTGCTTTACCGTATATAGAACATTTTGTTCATTATCTCACAGATAGCGTAAAATTACGTTGAAAACGCCCGTCTTGTCGGCAATAGGGTTTGCCGTGAAACGTCCCGTTCCTCTAACAAATGCGTATGTTTTCCACGTACTTTTCCTTGCCTGAAATATTGCTTTTCAAAGTCACGCTCTTGTTCCGTTTCTGCTTGTTTGTGTAGACAAAAACTTTGTACGGAAGTGTTTATCTAACCATGCTTGTTTTGCAATGCGTATAGAACTTTCAAGACAACAAACGTTGTTTCAGAGGAGTAATTTTCAATTCAAAATACTATATCGAAAAACGCCGAACATTTGTTCAAAAGTAAAAAAAACTCTTGAAAACACTCGCAAAACATCAAAAAAAATGTAAAAAAGTGTCGTAACAAGTAAAATATTTGTTCAAAAGTATTGCGTTATAAAAAAGTTTGTTATATAATGTTTGTGCAACAAAGGAGAATAGAAAATGAAAACATTTACAGACTGGGAAGTTACAAAGGCGGTGGAATATGTCAAAAGTCATGACATCGAAAGCGTCGCTGAAATGCTGTTGTTCGTGTTGGGTTTCAAGTACAATTTGTGCGGAACAAAATATCTCAAGCAGGGTATTGTAATAAGATACGGCGAAGAAAACTCGCTGTGTAAAGATTTGTACAACAAAATTGCATTGCATTTTTGCACAACGGCGTGCCGAGTGGAGCGAAGCATTCGGCACAGCATTTGCGAGTGCTACAAGGCAGGTCATCTTGCGCAAATCAACAATCTTTTTCGTTGTCATGTGTTTGACGAAAACTACGCTCCCACAAACAGTCAGTTTATTTCGGCGGTTTGCACATGGATACATCTGGAAAAGTTGCGTGCGGAAGGGTAGTTGCTTAAAATGCGGTTGGTCAAAAGCAGTTGTGACGTTTTCGCTTTTGCAAGTTACACAAAGTCTTGCCAAAGTCGTTTTTTTGTGGTACAATCTGCAAAAACACAAAGGACATAAATATGAAAAACTTTTTCGGAGAATTCAAAAAATTTATTTCCCGTGGCAACGTTATGGACATGGCAGTCGGTACCATTATCGGGGCGGCATTCACTGCAATAGTAACGGCGTTGTCCAACGGCATTCTCAAACCAATCATAAACACCGTAATTTTTTACATTTGTGGCGGAGATACAGACGCTCTCAGCAAAATGTACACACCGCTTGTCAAAGTGTGGGAATTGGACGCAAACGGCAACGCTACTGCAACGTTGGACATGACAAAGTCCATTTTCATCGATTGGGGCGCATTTATCAGCGCAATAATCAACTTTTTGTTGGTAGCGATAGTGCTGTTTCTCATTGTGCGCATGTTCAACAAAATTAAGGACGCCAGCCATGAAGTGAAGGGCGCAGTCTACAAGCAATCGCCTTTTTCCAAACAGCAACTGAAAGAATTTCGCAAACAGGGCAAAACACGTCGGGAAATTCGTGCTTTGGAAGAACAACGCCGTGCGCAACTTCTTGAAGAGCAGCGTCTTGCCGAAGAACAAGCCAAGCAAAATGCGCCCAAAACGCAGGAACAACTGTTGCAGGAAATCGTCACTATTCTTTCGGAAAAGAAGTAACGGTTTGATGCAGACACGAAACGCAGGTTTTGCAGCCTGCGTTTTTTTGTTGCGATTTTTTCGTACCGTTTGTAAAAATTTTGTATTTTACAGTGTTTTTACAGTGTAAAACAAAGTTTTTGCCGTTTTTCTTGTTTTCAAAAGGTCAAAACCGCTTTTGCCTGCATGCGATACGTCTTTTGAAAATTACTTCGCCGATATTTTTGCCGTTGCTTTTTTGCCTGCAAATTTTTGTGTTTTCTTGCAAAACAAAAAGTTTATGACTTCAAACGGCGTGTGCCGATAAAAAAGCGTCTGTTTGTTTTGAGTTTTTGTCGCAGTACTTTGTGCCGTTGGCAGATTTTGTGTCTTTTGTGTGTTTCAATGATGTGCTTTCAAGTGTTTCCACCGTGTAAAACAAAGTTTTTGCCGTTTTTCTTGTTTTCAAAAGGTCAAAACCGCTTTTGCCTGCATGCGATACGTCTTTTGAAAATTACTTTCGCTATTTTTTCGCCGTTGCTTTTTTCAGTTTTTTGTTAGAACAATTTTTCTGGTTCAACACGCTTAGGGAAAATTTGGGGCAGCATCAAAAATGCGTAGGGTGCAATTTGTTGACATATTGCAACTTTTTGTTATAATTAACTTTCAAATTTACAAGAATATTAAATACAATTTGCAATGGCAAACGTGAACTGTTGCACAAATGCGGGAAATCTACATAAATCAACCTGCTGATGCGTCGGTTTGTGTTTGCAATGTTTTTGTTTGCGTAATGTTTAACTTATTTTAAGCAATGCATGGTACAAATAAAGCACAATACAAATTGTATTCGGAGAATTATGAAACAAAACGTACAACTATCCAAAAAGAAAATTGCTCTTTGGTTTGTAGGCTTGCTTGTTGCCTACATGCTTATTGCCACTGCGCTGTATTTTCTTATGGGACAGCAACTGTATTATCGCCCTTCCGACGGCGAATTTTCCCTGGAACAGGAATTCAACTGCGTTCAAGCCCCCTACGAACAAAGGGATGTGCTTTACCAGCGTTTCACCACAACCGTTCAGCGTGTGCAAAAAATTTGTTTAGGGTGGAAAAGCGCCCAACTTACGCAAACAGCCACCGTTACCATGACTCTTTCCCGTGCGGACAACGGGCAAGTGCTTGCCCAACAACAGACAACGCTTGGCAACGGCAATTTCGTAAGTCAAATTGACTTTGACCAACCTTTGCAGGAAGCAAACACGCAACTGCTTCTCACCGTGCAATGCGACGGCTGGACGCCCCTCTACCGTGTTGCTCCTCACGAAGGATTTTTCCTTTCCGACGGCGTAACGGAAACAAACGTTGCCCTCAACCTTTCCGTTCAGGGACAGGATTTCGTTTGGTTGGGCGCAAATTACTGGTGGATTGTGCTTGCAGGTTTTGCGGTAGTTGCCACAGGGCTTGTCGTTGCCGTTGTGCGCTACCGCAGAAACGGCACAAATTTTGTTATGAATTGCTTTGCCGACATGACAAAGTACCGTTTTCTGATAAATCAACTTGTAGCACGAGATTTCAAAACCAAGTACAAGCGTTCTGTGTTGGGCGTTTTGTGGAGTTTTCTCAACCCGTTGCTTACCACATTTGTGCTTTACTTTGTGTTTTCCAATGTATTTCGCAGTTCGGGGCAGATAGAAAATTACACCGCCTACCTTGTGATAGGCGTAACAATGTTCAACTACTTCACGGAGTGTTGCAACATGTGCCTCACGTCCATTGTGGGCAACTCTCACATGATAACGAAAGTGTTTGTGCCAAAGTACATCTATCCGCTGACACGCACGGTGTCTTCTTCCATCAACTTTGCTTTGGCGTTGATTCCGCTGTTTCTGATAGTGTTCATCAACGGACTTTTCCCCACCGTATCGTGGATTCTGATACTTTTCGCCTTTGCGTGCATGGCAATTTTCTGCTACGGTTTGGGACTGTTGTTGGCTTCGGCAATGGTGTTTTTCCGTGATACGCAGTTTTTGTGGGGAGTGGTGTGCATGCTGTGGATGTACATCACGCCGGTGTTTTATCCTGCGGATATCATTCCCGTGCAGTTTTCGTGGGTGCAAACGGCAAACCCCCTGTTTCACTTCATCGATTTTGTGCGTACCTGCATTATGCAGGGCGTTTCTCCCGACCCTTCACGGTTTGTTTGGTGTCTGGCAAGCGCAATAATAATGCTTCTTGTGGGGGGATTCGTGTTCCGCAAGACGCAAAACAATTTTGTAATGTACATCTGAGGTGCAAAAATGAATTCTCAACTTAAAGTAAACGCTTTGCCGAAGGTAAAAAAACACCTCGACGTACAGTTGTCTGCCGACCAAGCCATCAAGGTAGACAACGTTTCCATGAAGTTTCGGCTGATGGACAACCGTGCATTTTCCCTTAAGGAATTTGTAACTCGCAAGGTCAAGGGGGACATCAACTACAAGGAATTCTGGGCGTTGTCCGACGTGTCTTTTTCCGTCAAAAAGGGCGAAGTGCTGGGCATCGTGGGACGCAACGGTTCGGGGAAAAGCACTTTGTTGAAGGTCATTTCCGGCATACTTACCCCCACCAAGGGCGACGTGGTGTGCAACGGCACAATAGCCCCCATGCTGGAATTGGGGTCCGGTTTCGACAACGAACTGACGGGACGGGAAAATGTCTTTCTCAACGGCGCAATTTTGGGGTTTGATAAAAAGTTTTTGCAGGAAAAGTACGACGAGATAGTTAGTTTTGCCGAGTTGGAAAGGTTCATGAACGTGCCTGTGCGCAACTACTCGTCAGGAATGATGATGAGGCTGGCGTTTTCCGTGGCTACGCTTGTCAATCCCGACATACTGATTGTGGACGAAATTCTGGCTGTGGGGGACGCAAACTTTCAGGAAAAGTGCAAGCAGCGTATGCGCCAACTTATGGGAGGAGGAACAACGGTGCTGTTTGTGTCCCACTCCATGGAACAGATACGGGAAATGTGCAACCGTGTTTTGTGGTTGGACAACGGCAAGGTGAAAATGCTGGGCGACACGCAAACGGTGTGCGACGCCTACAATATCTGAGGTGAAAGGTGAAAAATTTTTTGCGTGTGGCGCAGGTTATCGGCAGTGCGCAGGGCGGCGTGATGAGTTGTGTGATGAATTACTACCGACACATCGACCGCACCAAGGTGCAGTTTGACTTTTTCACCTATGAGGCGGGACCTTACGATGAGGAAATAGCCTCTTTGGGTGGAAGAGTCTTTCACTTTCCCAACATTTTCAAGCCGAGTGCAGTCAAAACTCTGGAAAAGTATTTCCGACAAAACAACTACGACATTGTGCATGCCCACATGACGACACGTTCGGTTTTTGCGTTGAAAGCGGCAAAACGTGCAGGCGTTGCAGTGAGGGTGTGCCACGCCCATTCCACAACGCATCCGCAGGAAGGGGTGGCTTTTGTGGCAAAAAGCATTTTGAAACATTTCAGCACGCTGTACGCCACCAATCTTGCAGGTTGCAGTCAAAAAAGTATTCAATGGTTGTACGGAAAGCATGCCGAAAGTGCTTTTCTGCTCAAAAACGCCATCGACACGCAAAAATTCCGCTACGTCAAACGTCCCGGCAACAGTGTGCCAACGGTGGGATTTGTTGGAAGATTTGTCTTTCAGAAGAATTTGTTTTTTCTGCTGGACGTGTTCAAACAACTGCTTAAACGGCGCTCTGACGTGCAACTTGTGCTGGTGGGCGAGGGCAGGGACAAAAAGGCATTGCAAAAATATGCGCAAAAAATTGCCCCCGAAAAAATATTGTTTTTTCCCGAAAGGCAGGATGTGGAAAAGTGCTACGCCCATTTCGACGTGTTTGTGCTGACTTCACGCTTCGAAGGCTTGCCCCTTGTGGCGGTAGAGGCACAGTCCTGCGGAAACAAATGTCTGCTTGCCGACACGGTAACGCAGGAAGTGGACGTGGGCGGATACGTCAGATTTTTGCCTTTGGGCAACGCTTCTCTTTGGGCGGCGCAGTTGGATGAAATGTTGCGCCAACCTCAACCTGAACCTGCCGAAACGGCGTTGTACGGCTACGACATTGCGTTGGAAGCGCACAAATTGCAGGACTACTACTTTGCAATAACCGACAAGTAAACACCTTCAAACAAAAACAGCCCCGTGCCATTGCACGGAACCGTTGCTGTTTTTATTGATGTAAAGAATTTTGCACAAAGAAAAAGTCGCTTTCGTCAAAGTAGCATTGCTAGGCAAAACGACTGTGTGCCTTGGACAGGACAAAAAGTAGTTTGCAAATGCAGAACATTTTTTCACACCTTTGGGTGGCTAATCCCTCAAAGGTGCCGAACGTGGTTACGAAAACGCAAAAGCGGCAGGGCGTTGCTGTCAGTCATTGCTTGTTTTGAGTTGCTTTTGCATTTGTTGCCACTGCGCTCTGTTTACAATTTCCAACTTGTATCGGCAGTGGGAAACCTTTATTTCCGTTTTGCCTTCCACCGTGATTTTTTCGCCGTCCACGTTAAAGTCTGTCCTTTCCACATTCAACGGCACGCTTTTGACGGGGCAAAAAATGATGTTTTTGGAAAAGTGCGGTTTATTAAACCCTACAAAAAAGGTTCTAAACAGGGGAAAGAACAGTTGCACCGCACCTAAAAAACCGTTTTTGGACGGCGCTTTTATGGCAAGAAAGTGCAACAAACCGTCGTTTTGTCGGTACATTTTGTTAAACTTGAAGCCAAAACAGCGTTGGGAATCTATTGCCATCAGCAAAGCGTATTCCCCCTCGAAAGATTTTCCGTCCAAGGAAAACTGCGCCTTTATGCGGTGGACACGGTATTCTTTCAGAATTTTGCTGAAATACGCCCACCTTTTGTAACGTTTTTTCTTCTCCGGCGACACGGTGTACCCAAGAGGCGTGAAAATTCCCGCAGCACACACGTAGGAAAAGTAGCGTTTGCCTATTTTTCCCAATTCCGTCAGTCGGGGGGACTGTGTGGCATTGTGCTGACTTTCGTTGAATGTGCCGTAGGGCAGGTAAAACAACTGCGCCGAAGGGGAAAGTTTGCAGTTTATCACGGAATTGAGTGTGCCGTCGCCACCGCATGCCACTATTCTTTGGTAGGCGGAAAGGTCTTTCAGCACGGTGTCTTCCTTTATGTAGATGATGTCGGCGTCTTTTCCGAAAACTTCCGTCAAACCTTTCACATCTACCAGCATGCTGTTGCCGGAAAGGCTGTTGACGATGATTACACACTTCATTTTTCTGCACCCTGTGTTTAATGTGATGTAATTATACTAAATCAACTACCTTTTGCCAACCTTAAAGACAAAAAAGAGGCAACTTGACGGAAAAACGCTGTCGGTTTTTGTCGAATTTGACAAACTATTATCAAACCGTTTTATCCCGCAAAATTTTTTGCCAAAATTTGTGCGAGGGGAGTCGTTTTAACACCGCCGTCAAATGCGGCAGCGGTAAAAACAGAGGAAACGCTCACGGGTAAAATGCAACGGTACGTAAAGGATAATCAAAATTTTTTGTACGGCGACGCCTTGGTTGCCGATACTTCGCAAGAAAGGCAAATACAGTGCTTTTTGTCGGCAACAGATGTCTGCAAACAAGCCGTTTGCCTCAATGTTTCCCCGTTGTCGGGCAACTTACAAAGGAAAAAACATGCCGAAAACGGCAGGGAGAAAAACATGGTTCAACAGGAAGAGATAGTGGTCAAGGGAGGAAAAGTCTACGCATTTTTCAAACGGTGTTTCGACATCGTGTCTTCCTTTGTGATGATAATTTTGCTTTCATGGCTGTTTGCCGTGCTGGCGTTGGCTGTGGCGTTTTCTTCCAAAGGCAAAGTGGTGTTTTGCGACAAACGTGTTGGGAAAAAAGGCAAAAGCATTTTTGTGTACAAATTTCGCACAATGGTTGCCGATGCCGAAAGCAACATCGACAAGTACCTCACACCACAGCAGAAACAGCAGTGGGAAAGGGAACGCAAGTTGGACAACGACCCCCGAATAACCAAAGTGGGCAGATTTTTGCGGAAAACTTCCCTCGACGAATTGCCACAACTTTTCAACATACTTTTCGGCACATTGAGCGTAGTGGGACCCCGTCCGATAACGGAGGCGGAACTGGACAACTTCACCCCCTATCAACAGGAAAAATTGCTTTCGGTGAAACCCGGACTGACGGGCTACTGGCAGGTGTACGGCAGGAGCAACGCCACCTACGAAACGGGGGAAAGACAACGGCAGGAACTTGCCTACCTGTCCAAACGGGGATTTTTCTTCGACCTAAAATTGATTTTTCTTACAATACCGGCAGTTTTGCGCAGGGATGGCGCAAAGTGAAATTTCTTTGCGTCAAAATTCATCAGGTAGCAAAAACTTTGTTACGGTAGCGTATTTTTGCGACAAAGCAACGGAAAAACACCGTGTTTTCACTGCGTTGTCGCTTTTTTTCAAGTTGCCTGCGGAATATGCCGTACCTTTCCCGTGCGTCTTGTTTCGGGTTGTTGGTCTTGTTAAAGACACGTTGACGCTTTCAGATTTGCTCTATTTTTCAATTTGTTTTGTAAATCGGCGATTTTTCACATTTTTTTTGGCGAATCTGTTTGCCGTTGCAATACTTTCAGACACCCTGTGTTTTGTAAGAGAGGCTACTTGCCACGGTACAGCAGAATTCTGTACGCAGAAAACCTTTTTGCAGATTCGGCAGGGAAAAAGGCGTTTTTGCGTCTTTTGCGGAAAAAAATTCCTTCGCCGTCGGCTGGTGTTGACAATTATCTTACAAGTGGGTATAATCTTACTATGAACAAGAAAGTTACAATAAAAGACATAGCCCGTGAAGCGGGGCTTTCCATCGCTACCGTTTCCTACGTGCTAAACAACCGTGACGACAAGCGTATAAGCGAGGCAACAAAGAAAAAGGTGTTGCAGGTAGTAAACATGTTCAACTACACCTGCAATTTTTCCGCACGGCACATTGCAACGGGAAAAACCAACATTGTGGCGTTGTACGTCAACAACAACGATTTTGTGTTGAGCCTTGCCGACAAGTATATGTTTGTATCCCGCTTGTTGCAGGAGTTGACAAAACACGGCTACTCGTTGCGTATTGTAAGCGGCAGTTGCCTTGACAAGTTGGACAACGTGGACGCCATTTTATGCTACGACACCACCGAAGAACTTTTCCGTGCCGTGGGCAACAACAATTTCGTGCCGTTGTTGTCCTACAACAACGTGATAGGCGACAGTTTGTTTTATCAGGTAAACACCGACTACGACAAAGCCAAAAGTTGCGCCGACAATTATTTTCACCAAGAATACGCCGTTGCGTCGCTTGTGGTGGGCAATTTCGCCCGTCAGCAGGAGTTACTGAAAGTGTTTCCCGAAACGCAGTTTGTGGACAGTTTCGATTCCGCAATAGAGTTGGCAATGCAACACACCGACACGCCTTTGTTGGTGTTTGAAAATTCTTTGTACGAGTTTTTGTCCTCGAAGTGCCAAAAGATATTCTTGTACGACCCCTGCGAGGAAAAAATTGCCACGCTGGTGGAAAAAATGAAACAAGTCATCGACCGTGGCGACGTTGTAAACTACGACCTGAAATTCTGACAAAAAATGCAGGCTTTCCTGCTTTCTTCGGCGACAAAAGCGTTTTGTCGCCTGTATTGTAATGTAATGGAGAAGATATGAAAACTAAAATCGGAGGACAAGCCGTAATAGAAGGCGTCATGATGCGTGGCGAAAGCAGTATGGCTTTGTCCGTAAGGGACGAATCGGGACAAATCCGTGTGGAAACCAAACGTTTGTCCGCCAAAAAACCGTGGTACAGAAAGGTACCTTTTTTGCGTGGCGTCGTCAATCTGGTAATTTCCATGGTGGAAGGGTTCAGAATAATAGGCAAATCCGCCGAAGTAATGGCGGAGGAGGAAGTGGACACATCCGACGGTAAAATGGGCGGCATGATGGTGTTTTCCTTTCTGTTGGGATTGTTGCTGGCAATAGCGTTGTTCATTTTGCTTCCCACAGGCGTTACCACGGGTATTTTTGCCCTCACCAAGTTGGATGAAACGCAGTACGCCTGGCTAAAATCGCTCATCGAGGGCGTGTGCAAGATGGCTGTTCTCATCGCCTACATGGCTTCCATTTCCCGCATAAGGGAAATAAAACGTGTGTTTATGTACCACGGTGCCGAACACAAGACCATTGCCTGCTACGAAGCGGAAATGCCTCTGACCGTGGAAAACGTACAAAAGTGCAGCAGATACCACGACCGTTGTGGCACAAGTTTCATTGTGTTTGTGGTGGTGCTTTCGGTGGTGCTCATGATGGTGCTGGACGTGGTGTGCGTACTGTGCGGTTTCACCGCCTTTGTGGAAAAGGAAAACTGGTGGTTGCGTGCTTTGCTCAAAATTGTCCTTTTGCCCGTCACTGCAGGCGTCAGTTACGAAATGCTGATGTTGCTTGCACGAAGCAACTTTGTGCTTTTCCGTCCCCTCAAATGGTTGGGCAAACAGTTTCAGAAACTCACCACCCGTGAGCCCGACGACAGCATGTGCGAAGTGGCGATATGTTCTTTCAACAAGGTGCTGGAAATGGACGCCGACCCCACGATACCGGAAGTGCATTTTCCCGAGGCAATAACTTTGCAACAGTTTCGTGAACAACTGCAACAAAGCGGCATTGCTCAGAAAATGGAAAAATCCGACATGGACTGGTTGGTTTGTTCGGTACTCAACATCAAACGCAGCGACTTGCAAAAGGATTTGAAAATTCCCTTCGGTTGGACGCTTCGCCTGCAAAAGTACGCACAGCGCATTGCCCAAGGCGAACCGTTGCAGTATGTTTTGGGCAACACGGAATTTTACGGACGGACTTTTGCCGTCAATCCCGACGTGCTTATTCCTCGTCCGGAAACGGAATTGGTAACGGAACAGGCAATCAAACTTGCCGCAAACAACAGCAAAGTGCTGGATATGTGTTGCGGAAGCGGCGCAATAGGCATCACCGTCGCTTTGGAAAAGGGGTGCAGCGTTACGCTTTCCGACGTAAGCCTTGCGGCTTTGAAGGTGGCAAAAGCCAACGCCAAAAATCTCAAAGCCAAGGTGGAACTTGTGCAGGGGGACATGTTTGAAAACATCGTCGGTAAATTTGACATTATCGTAAGCAATCCGCCCTATGTGGAAAGAAACGTTATTCCCACTTTGGAAAACAACGTCAAAAATCACGAACCGCACCTTGCGCTGGACGGCGGCGAGGACGGATTGGATTTCTACCGTGTTCTGGCAAAGGACGCCCCCGCACATCTCTGCAAGGGTGGCGCTATCGTGCTGGAAATAGGCTACAATCAGGCTCAGGAAGTAACGCAACTGCTTTCGGAGGCTTTTTGCAACATCAAAGTTATCAAGGATTACGGCAACTGCGACAGGATAGTTGTCGCCAACGTGAAATAACGAGGTAAAAAATGACGGAAAAACTGGAAAAAATCGTGGAGAGGTACAACTTTCTTACGGAAGAGATAGTCAAACCGGAGGTAATTGCCAACAACAACAGTTGGAAAAAACTCGTCAAGGAGCACAGTAGCCTTACCCCCATTGTGGAGTGTTACGAGCAGTACAGGAAGGTGGAAAGCAATCTTTCGGAGGCATTGCAACTTGCCGAAACGGAAAATGACAAGGAAATGCTGGAAATGTTGCGTGAAGAAATATCTTCCGACAAAAAACGCCGTGAGGAGTTGCAGGAACAACTGAAAGTGTTGTTGCTTCCCAAGGACCCCAACGACGACAAAAACGTAATAGTGGAAATAAGGGCAGGCGCAGGCGGAGAAGAAGCGGCGTTGTTTGCCAACGAAATACGTCGCATGTACTACATGTTTGCGGAAAAAAACCACTGGAAGGTGGAAGAGATAAACATCGAAGAAAACGAACTTGGCGGGCTGAAAGAAGGTTCATTCATGGTAGTGGGGGAAGGCGCATACAGCAAGTTTAAGTTTGAAAGCGGCGTACACCGTGTGCAGCGTGTGCCGGACACGGAAAGTCAGGGACGAATACACACCAGCACCATCACCGTTGCGGTGTTGCCCGAAGCCCCCGACGTGGACATTGAAATTGCCGACAAGGACGTCAAGGTGGACACCTACCGTTCTTCCGGCGCAGGAGGACAGCACGTCAACAAGACGGAAAGCGCAATAAGGCTGACGCATCTTCCCACGGGAATAGTGGTAAACTGTCAGGACGAAAGAAGCCAAATCAAAAACAGAGAAAAGGCGTTTGCCATTCTCAAAAGCAAACTGTACGACTACTATCAGACGCAAGCCAATGCCGAATACGCCGCCGCCCGCAGAAGTCAGGTAGGCACGGGGGACAGAAGCGAACGTATACGCACCTACAACTTCCCGCAGGGACGTGTAACCGACCATCGCATAGGGCTGACGCTGTATTCCATCGACAGTTTCATGAACGGAAACATCGACGAAATGGTGGAGGCGTTGCGCCTTGCCGACCAAACGGCGAAATTGCAATCGGCGGAATGATTCTTGCCGCTACCCTTGCGTTGATGCGCTGACGTCGGGTAAAGGCAAAAAAAGCCACTTTTTCACGGTGTATTTGTACAAAAAGCCTTGAAATTTGCAGGGATATGGTATAGAATAATAGAAACTCGAGAGTTTTCTCTTGTACTAAAACATTTTGGAGGACAAAACATTGATTCAGGTAATTTACGGCGAAAAAGGCGCCGGCAAAACAAAGCAGATTGTGGATCTTGCCAACCGGACGGCACAAACGGCAAAGGGAGTTGTGGTGTATCTTGACAGAAGTAACAACCGTATTCACGACCTGGCAAGAAACATCCGTCTTGTGGACGCCTCACACTACGGACTGAACAGCCAAAAAGACATCGTTTCCTTCATTAAGGGAATGCTCGCCGCAAACTTCGACATAGAAAAAGTTTTCATAGACGGCATCACCAGACTGTTGGATTGCAACGTAAGCGAGTTGGGCGTTTTGTACGACGGTCTGGAACAAATAGGCAAAGAATTTGACGTGCAATTTGTCATCACGGCAAGTTCCTCCAAGGAAAATCTTCCTCCTTTCATTGCCAAGCACGTCAAGTAATTTTCGCAAAACGGCAGGCGACAGTTTTCTGTCGCCTTTTTCTTTTGTAAGTAACAAAAGAAAGCGTTTCCGAACACATAAGTGCGTTGGACTGTAGTGTCAACTTGATTTCACAAACGTCGCTGTTGTTGACAGGCAGTGGCGCAAGTGTTACAATAAAAATTAAGAAATTTGTTTTCAACAGAGGTAAATTTATGGAAGAACAGGCAAAAAAGACGGTATTCAGTGCCGTTCAACCAACAGGAAAAATAACATTAGGCAACTACTTGGGAACAATACGCAACTGGGAGCAACTGCAAAAGGATTACAACTGCATCTACTGCGTTGCCGATTTGCACTCTCTCACGGTAACGCAGGTGCCTGCGGAACTGCGCAAAAACACGCTGGATTTGCTTGCGCTGTATCTGGCTTGCGGCGTAGACGCACAAAAAAGCGTACTTTTCGTGCAGTCGCACGTTCACGAACATGCCGAACTTGCGTGGATTCTGGACACCATGTCCTACATAGGCGAACTCAACAGAATGACGCAGTTTAAGGAAAAATCAAGGAAACATGCCGATAATATAAATATGGGACTTATGAACTATCCCGTGCTTATGGCAAGCGACATTTTGCTGTATCAGACGGACTTTGTGCCCGTGGGCAAGGACCAGGTGCAGCATCTGGAACTGACACGCAACCTTGCCGAGCGTTTCAACGCAAGGTATTCGCCGACGTTCACCGTGCCGGAAGGACTTGTCCCCAAAAACGGCAGCAGTATCAAGAGTTTGCAGGACCCAACAGTCAAAATGTCCAAGTCCGACCCCAACGAAAACGCCTACATAACTTTGACGGACGACGCCGACACAATACGTCGCAAGTTGCGCCGTGCGGTAACGGATTGTGAAGGATGCGTGAAAATGCGTGCGGAACAACCGGCAATTTCCAACCTCATCACCATTTACAGTCTGTGCAGCGGCGAAAGCGTCGCCTCCTGCGAACAGCGTTTCGAAGGCAAGGGCTACGGCGAATTCAAGGACGCCGTTGCCGATGCGGTAATTGCGGCGTTACAACCCATTCAGCAACGTCATGCACAGTTGTTGAAAGACAAGGCGTACTTGGAGGAGATTTTGGCAAAGGGTGCCGCAACAGCGTCGCACATTGCTTCAAAAACTCTTTCCAAAGTGTATCGTAAGATAGGCTTGGTACCCAAAATTCAGTAAACGGTAGTACAAAAAACGTACCAAATGCGTTTGACGACATTGGAGAAAAATGTTTGGATATGTAAACATCAACAAGCAAATCGAGGACGGACAGTGTGGACTGTGGCAGGCATTCATGTGCGGGCTGTGTCTTTCCACCAAAAAACTTTTCGGCGATTTGCCAAGGGTATTCATCACAAACGACATCAATTTTTTCAACGTGCTGTTTCACGGCGCATTGAATGAGGACGTCGTGTTGCAGGACATCAGGTGCGTTTCTCATCCGGTAACCAAACGCCCTTCGGTAACTCCCACGGAACTGACGGACAAAATGTCCGTTGCCAACGTCATTCTCAACTATTGGAACATCTACGACGACGTTTTGGACAACGGCAGACGCAAAACCGTACTTAAAGCCTACGGCAGGGCGTACAAGCGTGCACGCACAATGTGGCCTCAACTTGACGAAGCGGTGGCTGAAAACTATTGCGAGTTGCGCCGTATGGAAAAGGAAAACAGCGGCAATCCCGACATGGTGGCACATTCCTTTGCCTGTCTGTCGAGAGATTTCTGTTCCCTCGCTTTGGGGGAAAAGGCAACTGCGGATTTGCAGGACCTTTGCTACAACATCGGCAAGTGGATTTATCTTGTGGACGCTTTGGACGATGCGGAAAAGGATTTGAAAAAATGCAACTACAACGTTTTCGTCAGTTGTTACGGGGTGAAAAGCGTAGCGGAACTGATTCCTCATTTGCAGGAAATAACTTTTTTAATGTTTGCCGTGCTTAACCGTGCGGCACAGTGCTTCAACGACAGCAACATTACAAAATATTCCTGCGTACTCAAAAACGTAATTTATGACAGCCTGCGGGAAAAAACCAGGCAAATTTTGGCAAAAATAAAACAATCGGAGAAAAAAGGCTGATATGGACTACAACTACAATGCTTATGAAATTTTGGGATTAGACACCAACGCCACAAGGGAAGAGGTGGAACAGCGTTACAAACAACTGCGTGAAAAGTACCAGAAGGACAGATTTCTTCCCGGCGAAGCGGGAGAGGACGCATCGGAAAATTTGCAACGTATCGAAGTGGCGTACAGAGATATTCTGGCTTCCATGGAGGAATCCACTCAAACGGAGGATTTGCGTCAGGAAGACGACTACACGGAAATTCAACAACTCATCAAGGAAAACAAACTGGATGAAGCGCAAACAAGTTTGGACAACCGAGTAAGCCGAGACGCCGAGTGGCACTACGTTCAGTCAATTTTGTTTTACAAACGCAACTGGTTTTTGGAAAGCAAAAAACAACTTGAACTTGCCTGCCAGATGGAGCCTGACAATCAAAGGTACCGTCAAAGCCTGGAAAAACTCACCAAAATTCTTGCTTCCAACACCATCAGTCCCGATCAGTTGCGCACAACGTCCCGTCCCGTGGACAACGGAGTCAACATGGGAGCAGGAAACGGTACTTGCACGGGTAGCGCATGTGCCGACTGTCTGCTTTGCAACGCTTGCTGCAACTGCGCAAGTTGTATGGGCGGTGGTAGATAGTGAGTAAAGCCAAACGCATCGCAATAAGCGCAATGTGCTGCGCCGTTGCGTCGGTGTGTATGTTTTTGTCGGGGTTGCCCGGTTTGAAATGGATTGTGCTTGTTTTGGGCGTAATTTCTTCCGTTGCCGTGGTAATCCCTCTTATGCTGGATGCCAAAAATTTGGTGTACACCCTGCTTACATACATCGTGTCTTCCATTTTAGGTGTGTTTTTGGGTTTGGCAAACATAGTGTACGTGCTTCCGATAGTTGTTTTTTGCATGCCTGTTGCCATTGTCAAGGTGTGCGGCGAAATGGTTAAAATAACAGCCACCGTCAAAGACACGCAGGTGATGGAAGACCCTTTCGGCAACGGCGACGACAGAAAGGTGGTAAACCTCAACGTGGAGCGTAAACCACGGTTACCCAAAGTTGTAAAGTGGGTGCTGTATTACGTTTTGTTGGAAGTGGGCATTGCGCTTACTCTTCTTGCTTGCTACCTGTTCACGCCGGCAGTTTTCAACACCATTGTGCAGTCCAAGTGGTTTGCAATAGTTCTTGTTGCGGCGCAATTTGCCGTTGTGGCCTACGACTTTTTGTTGAGAGGCGCGCTAATTGCCGTGGCAAAAATTTTGCGTTTTGCGGTGAAACCGTGAAAGCACGGGAAAATGACAAAAACAGCCCCAAAGGGCGTTTTGAGTCCTTTGCAAAAAACTTTTGCGTGAAGTTTGCTGTTTTTTTGACACAAAACTCTTGACAAAAGCACAAAATTGTAGTAAAGTAAAAAGGCTCACTTGAAGAGCACATATATCGCGGGGTAGAGCAGTCTGGTAGCTCGTCGGGCTCATAACCCGAAGGTCGTATGGTTCAAATCCTGCCCCCGCAACCAATAAGGTACCTGTTTATGCAGGTACCTTTCTTTTTACCTTCGGGGTATGGAGTTGCCGAAGGCAACGGGGCGACAGCCCCAAGCCCGATGAAAGGGCTCCTCAGCGGAGCGAAGCGACAGCCACGAAGTATAACCCGAAGGTTTAAAAAAAAGGTGCTGCCCCACGCGATTTGTGGCAAATCGCTGGGCTACGCGCGCAACCAATAAGGTACCTGTTTATGCAGGTACCTTTCTTTTTACCTTCGGGGTA
>ERZ1643249.608-NODE-608-length-40192-cov-59.152453_pt1 | contig 40192 bp, 35 predicted proteins | sample MGYA00579263_ERZ1643249 | MGnify/ENA primary metagenome ERZ1643249 (study PRJEB29033, sample SAMEA4952264) | chicken gut metagenome | biome: Broiler Chicken; feature: Gastrointestinal Tract; material: Caecum | place: Ireland | collected 2018 | study: Broiler...
GCACGGGAATACTCGGTTCCGGCGGAGGGCGGCGGTTCGTCGCGGCCGCCGGCTTCTTGCGTATAAAAGCCTCTCAACGGAGGGAGGGCGGCACTTCGCGGGTTATTGCGGGCAGGCGCACGGGAATACTCGGTTCCGGCGGAGGGCGGCGGTTCGTCGCGGCCGCCGGCTTTCTTGCGTATAAAAGCCTCTCAACGGAAGAGGGAATTGCGGAGCGGGTTCGGCGAGCTGCGCGCGGCAGGTTCGGCTGAGAGTTGCGTTCTTAGCGGATTGGGCCGAATTCCGACGGGTCAAGCTCCGAACTGGAACCGTGCCCGCCGCAGACGATGCGCCCCGGCCGCGCGATGCAGGTCGGACAGCGCTTCAGGGCGGACGGGAAGCGGAGCGAAGACGGCGTGCGGCTGCGAGGGGCACGGAAGAGCGGATACGGACACGCATGCGGCAGTCTGCGGTCGTTACGCCGGAGGGATCGTCCGTCAGCGAGGGGCGCCCGAAGCGCGGAGGGAACGAGGAAAAGCCGGTAGGCCCCTCCCCTTTCGGGAACTGCCGGTTCGCGGAAAACACTCGGAGGCGGTAGGAATGAAATGAGGCCGCCCTGCGCAATTCGTCGGACAGTCTCTTCTTTCGGTCGGAAAGCGGATAGGGAGTGGGGCCGGCTTCCTCACCTCACCTCACCTCACCTCGTCTCCCCCCCCCTTCTCTCCTTTCTACTACTCGGTTCCGCCCCGTCAGAGAGCGAACAGGATGAATATCTGGGCCGTCAGCACGCGAAGGAACATCACCACGGGATAGACCGTCGAATAGCCCACGGCCGGCATGTCGTTGCCCGCAGTGGCATTGGCGTAGGCCAGCGCGGGGGGATCGGTCGTACTGCCGGCGATCAGTCCCATGAGCGTATAATAGTTCATCCTGAGCCACAGGCGCGCCGCGACCGCCACGATGAGAATCGGAATCACGGTAATCAACACGCCGTAACCGATCCAGCGATAGCCGCCGTTCAGGATCGCATCCACGAAACCGTCGCCGGCGCCGATGCCCACCGCAGCGAGAAAGAGCGCGATGCCCACTTCGCGCAGCATGAGGTTGGCGCTCTGCGTGGTGTAGGTTACGAGGTGGAAGTGGGTGCCGAAGCGGCCGATGAGGATCGCCACGATCAGCGGACCGCCCGCCAGCCCCAGTTTCACGGGCTGGGGTACATTGAGCAGCGGCACGGAGCCCAGCAGCACGCCGAGCGCGATGCCGACGAAGATCGTCAGCAGGTTGGGCTGGTCGAGTTTCTTGAGCGAGTTGCCCAGCACCTTGGCCGTCTGCTCCACCGCCGAACGGGGGCCGACGACCATCACGCGGTCGCCGATCTGGAGTTCGAGCCCCTGATAGGGAATCAGGTCCACGCCCGAACGGTTGACGCGCGTGATGTTGATGCCGTACTTGGTGCGCAGGCGCAGGTCGGAGAACTTCTTGCCGTTGATCTCGGAGCGCGTAACGAGAATGCGGCGCGAGACGAGCTCCGAGTCGGGCGTGTTGTTGCCCCACGCCACGTCGTCCATCTCCACCTCATGACCGAAAAAGGCCACGATCGCCGGCAGGTCCTCGGCGTCGGCGATGACCCACAGCCGGTCGCCCTGATGCACCGTGCTGTCGGCGTCGGCCATTGCGACCGAGCCGTCGGGGCGCATGATGCGCGAAATGACGAACTGACGCTTCACCAGATCGCGCATGTAGGCCACCGTGCGGCCGTCGAGCAGTTCGTTGTTGAATTCGATCGAAACCTTCGAAGCGAGCTTATGCTCGCGGGAGAGCGCCGCGAGCGCTTCGTTCTCCTGCTCGAACTTCACGCGCAGCGCATAGCGGACGAAGATCATCGAGGCGATGATGCCGACCACGCCCAGCGGATAGGCCACCGCATAGCCCAATGCGATCGAAGGATCGTCGATGCCCGAGGCGTCGGTGTAAGCCTGCTGTGCGGCGCCGAGGCCCGGGGTGTTGGTAACGGCGCCCGAGAGCACGCCCACCATTGTCGGGATCGGCGTCCCGGTGGCGACGTGGATCGCATAGGCCACGGCCACGCCGAGCAGCACGATCGCCGCAGCGCAGCCGACGAGCTGCAAGCCGCCCTGCTTGAACGAGGAGAAAAAGCCCGGGCCGACCTGAAGGCCGATCGAGAAGACGAAGAGAATCAATCCGAACTCCTTGACGAAATGGAGCACGTCGCCGTCGACGGTCATGCCGAAATGGCTGAGCGCGATGCCCACGAAGAGCACCCACGTGATGCCGAGCGAGACGCCGCCGATCTTCACCCGGCCGAGCAGGATGCCGGCGGTGATGGCCAACGCGAACGTCAGGACGGCATGGGCGATGCCGCTGCCGAAAAAGAGAGAGTAGAGCCACTCCATATGAAAAGCCGCTTTTGTGTAGGGTAAAGTTTTAGGTGCCGCAAAAGTAGTATTTTCCGGAGATTAAAAAAACTTAATAGAGGTATTTTTCCATCAGAGGCAGCAGAACCGCCGTAACCAGTCCCATCAGCGCCATCGCCAAACCCGAGAGCGCACCCTCGACGGCGCCGAGTTCGATGGCGCGCGCCGTGCCGATTCCGTGGGCCGCCGAACCCAGTGCGAAACCGAGGGCTTCGGGATCGCGGACCCCGCAGCGGCGGAGTATCCACTCGCCGAAGAGGCTGCCGAAGATGCCGACGCAGAAGACCACGACCGAGGTCAGCGTAACCATGCCGCCCAGCGGCTCGGCCACCGAGACGGCGATGGGGACCGTAACGGACTTGGGGGCCAGCGAGGTGAGCACCGTGCGTTCGGCCCCGAAAGCCATGGCGATGTAGACGACGCTCAGCACCCCCAAGACGCACCCCACGACCGCCGAGACGAGCACCGGAAGCAGACGTCCGCGGATCCGATTCACCTGTTCGTACATCAGATAGCCCAGAGCCACGACCGAAAGACCGAGGCCGAAATCGAGGAGGCCGGTCGCCTGTTCGTACCGGGCGTACTCGATGCCGCAGACTTCGAGCACGCCGATCATCGCGGCGAAGGCGAGCAGGACGGGATGGAGCACGACGGCATGCGTCCGGCGGTAGAGCGACGCGCCGAGGCAGTAGAAGCCGACGGTGGCCGTCAGCAGGAAAAGGTCGCTATGGACGATAGACCGGATCATCTTCTCTCTTGCGGCGGTTGATCGACTGGAAGGTCCGCCCGACGCTCACCAGCACGACGACGGTGCTCACGATACCCGAGACGACGATGGCCCAGAGATTCTCGGCGATCGTCCGCCACGAAACCATCAGCCCCACGCCGTACGGCACGAAAAAGAGCGCCATGGCGCCCAGCAGGAAGCGGGCCGCGGGGCGCACGGTCTCGGCCTTCACCCACCGCAGGCTGAGCGCCGCGAAGAGCAGCACCATGCCCGCGATGTTGCCCGGCACGTACCCTCCCGTGCAATGGCTCAGGACGTTGCCGGCGAGCCAGAAAAGCAGTATGTAGAAAAGTCCCGTCATCCGAGCGGCAAAGGTACGAATAAATCGGGGGCAAAAGCAACTTTTTTTTGCATTTCGCCGGGAGGCGATACCCGAGGCGGGGCCGAACGTCGCGGAGAAGCCGGGGGTAAAAGCCGTTTTTCCGCGTTTTGCCGGAACGCACGGAAGCCGGGCGGATCGAAGGCGGCGGACGACCGGGGAGAATATCCGCCGCCGGCCCGGCAGTCGGGAGGCGAGATGCCGCGCGGGCGCACCGGAGCGGAAACGATGCCGTCCGGGGGGGGGAAAGGTGGCTGTGAGTAGATCGTCCGGAATCGGGAGGATCGGAGGCGGGCGGAAGGAGGAGGTTCGCAGATGCTTCCCGCAGAGTGCGGGGCTCGCGTCGGTGCGGCGGAAGAAGCGAGACTGGGATCGGAGGCGCGGAATGAAGAGGTTCGCAGCCGCTTCCCGCAAAGTACGAGGCTCGCGTCGGTGCGGCGGAAGAGGCGAGACCGGGATCGGAGGCGCGGAATGAAGAGGTCCGCAGATGCTTCCCGCAAAGTACGAGGCTCGCGTCGGTGCGGCGGAAGAGGCGAGACCGGGATCGGAGGCGCGGAATGAAGAGGTCCGCAGATGCTTCCCGCAGAGTGCGGGGCTCGCGTCGGTGCGGCGGAAGAAGCGAGACCGGGATCGGGGCGGGCGGAAATGCGCTCCGAAACGCTGCACCGCCGGCGGTGCGGAGCCTGCCGGAAAGCCGGACCGCGGCATCGGGTCCGCCGGCAACGGGGAATGAGGCATTCCCGGGGAGGGAAGGCGCCGCCTTGGCCGCACGTGCGCCCGCCGGTGCGGAGCGAGCGCAACGGGACGGGTGCCCCGGCGAATCCCGTTTTCCGCAGGGTTTTACACGGGAGCGCCGGACGGAGAAGCGTCCGCGCAGCGCGGCATCGCCGGGGCGATCGCGGGCGTACCTGCTTCAGCCCGCACCTGCGGTCGTCGGAAGCCCGGCTGCGAAAACGTCGTGCGCCGTCTCGCCGGACGGGCCGCGGCGCAGGGAAGTCCGGCGCAGAGGCATGCAGGGAGGGGACGTGCGGCCGGGGCGGTGCATTTCCCGCGCCGGGCGGCGGTTTCGGCACGAAAGGTGCCCGGCCAGTACGCAACAGGCTCTTCGCCGGAGAGAGGCCCCGCAAGCGGCGGACCGCATCGGCAAGAAGCCGGGACGAACAATCGCAATACGATGAGTTTCAATATACCAAGAACCCCGCAAAGGCGGGTCGTAATCATCGGCGGCGGTTTCGCAGGAGTGAAGCTCGCCCGCCGGCTGCGCCGATCGGACTATCAGGTGGTGCTCGTGGACCGGAACAACTATCATCAATTCCAGCCGTTGATTTATCAGGTGGCGTCGGCCGGTCTGGAGCCCTCTTCGATCTCGTTTCCGTTCCGCAGGATCTTCCGCAAACAACGCGATTTCCACTTCAGAATGGCCGAAGCGCAGGCCGTCGACCCGCAGCGCAACACCCTGCGGACCTCGATCGGGTCGCTGGAGTACGACGAACTCGTGCTGGCCGCGGGCACGACGACCAACTTCTACGGAAACGAACACCTCCGGAGCCACGCGCTGCCGATGAAGAGCGTCGCGGAGGCGACGGCACTGCGCAATACGCTGTTGACGAACTTCGAACGGGCGCTCACCTCGTCCTCGGAGCGCGAACGCGACGAACTGCTGAACGTGGTCGTCGCGGGCGGAGGCGCAACGGGCGTCGAGATCGCCGGAGCGCTCGCCGAAATGAAGCGTTTCGTGCTGCCGCGCGACTATCCGGATCTTCCGGCGGAGCGGATGCGCATCCATCTGGTCGAAGCGGGCGACCGTCTGCTGGCCGGAATGTCGGCCCCCTCGTCGGATGCCGCGAGGCGTTTTCTGAGCCGCATGGGCGTGGAGATTCTGCTCGGCAAAAAGGTTACGGACTACCGCGACCGCAGCGTGGTGTTCGACGACGGGAGCGGGCTGCCCTCGCTGACCTTCATCTGGGTGAGCGGCGTCGAAGCCGAACGCATCGGAGACGAGGGCCTGCTGCCCACGGGCCGCGGGGGCCGTATCCGCGTCGATGCCTTCAACCGCGTGGAAGGGTACGACAACATCTACGCGATCGGAGACCAGTGCATCCTGCGAGGCGATCCGGACTATCCGGACGGGCACCCCCAACTGGCGCAGCCCGCCATTCAGCAGGGAGAACGTCTCGCGGACAACCTCTGCCGCAAGGCGTCGGGAAGGCCGATGGTGCCGTTCCGATACCGCAATCCGGGCGTCATGGCGACCGTGGGGCGCAACCGCGCCGTGGCCGAAATCGGGAAGCTGCGCATCGACGGCTGGGCGGCATGGACGATGTGGCTCGTGGTGCACCTGCGCTCGATCCTCGGCGTGAAGAACAGAATCATCGTATTCGTAAATTGGGTCTGGAACTATTTCACCTACGACCAGTCGCTTCGGCTGATCCTGCGTGCGGGCCGAGACGGCACGGCGCCGCAGACGGACGGGATGCCGTGCGCACCGACGGAGAAGTGAGACCCGCGAAAGACTGCGGAACAGGCGTCCGGACAGAAACGGGCCGAGACGGCACGGCGCCGCAGACGGACGGGATGCCGTGCACAGCAGCAACCCCGAGTTTCCCGGCGCGGAAAGGGGCTTCGGGGGATGCCGGAAGCCCCTCCCATAACGTCCGGCAGATGGCGGAGGTCCGGCGGGCGGCATGCGTCGCGGCATCGCAGGAAGGGGGAAAGCGGATTCCGCGAGGGCGTTCTTCCGCATCGCACACGAAGACGGAAACGGCCAGCGGGCACAGGCGGAAATTCGGAAGTCCGCCGGATTCGGGGCAAACGGCAGGACGGCGCAGCAGCGGCCACCGCTGCCTGCCGAAATTCGCAACGAAACAAAGATCGCGCGGCAAGCGCCTCCCCCACTCGCGGAAACCCCTCCTTCGGCTGGAGGGCGGGAGCGACAGGAGCGGAAAGAAAGGCCGTCCGACAGATCCCGAAAATCGGAAACCGCCCCCGACGGAGCCACTCCGTCAGGGGCGGAATCGTGAAACGGAGGCTCGTTGGAGAGCCTCGTCCGGTGGAGCTGGCGGGAGTCGAACCCGCGTCCAAACAGGGAGCCCGAAGGCTTTCTACACGCTTAGCCGCCATTCGATCCTTCTTCCCGTTCACGGCAGGCGGCAGCCTCGCCCGGGACCCAGCTTCTTCGTTTCGCCCGCCGGCCGAAGCCTCCGGCGGACTATCCCTAAAGAGATGATACCCCGTATGAACAGCGGTTAAAGGGCGGAACCGCCGTTCGGGATACTCGTCGCACGACCGCCTCGGGCCACGCGATTAAGCCAATTTTCCTTGAAAATTAGGCAGCGAGTGCATAGCTGTTATTGCCATTTGAATGTTGAGCGTCGGGATTAACGAGCCGCCACACAGCGCTCGGCGTGCTTACCGACAAACTCTGCCTGCTGTCAAAACCGGTCAGCCCCGAGTTTGCGTGGAAACCGAATGCAAAGATAATACAAAAATTCCGGAATCGCCGCCGGTGCGGGCAAATTTCGACGGATGGCCGGCGGAATAGGCTCCTGCACGGGCCTGCGGACGATCGCTGCTCCTGCAACCGAGGGGGGGAAGGGCCGCGCCGCGCCCGAAGGTTTCCGTCCAGCCGGCGGACGGGAGGCGCGGACGGGGAAGGGGCTTTGTCCGTCCGCAGCGGAGAGCGGCCGGAATCATCGGAAGGCGGAGTGCGGAACAGATTCGTGCAGACCGGTTCGTCCCGGAGCCGACCGCCGGACATGCGGGGTATTTTCCGAGAAGGAAGGGGCGTCGCGTCATGGCCCCTCCGAGGCGCCCCGTCCGGCATTCGAACGGCCCTTCGGAGGCCGGAGGGGGGGGCGCGGGCGAAGCAAGCCCCTTCCGGCGCTTCCGGTGCACCTTCGGGCAGGGCGAAGAGGGGGGGGCGGAAGACATTTTGCGGATCGGCGCCGGCGGCGGAAAATGCATGCGGCATCCGGCGGAACGTGCGCGGGGAGGCTGCGTGCGGGACCCGCCCGGCGGAGCTGGAACGGGCCCCGGGCCGGAACCGCGGCCGGGCGGGCTCCGGAGCCGGCAACAATTCCGCGGGCATATGCGCGTTTTATCGCCGGAATTTCGTATCTTTGTCCGGATCTTAGTTCTGATGCAACCTCAAATGGAGAAGCAAATCGTCGTCCGGCTGCGCAACGCCGCCATCTACCACGCCGACAACCCGTTCGGCTCCTGTTCGCCCCGCAAACTCGCCGAACGCGGCGAGATGGTCCTCGCAGACATAGACTTCGAAGTGGCCCGAGGCGAATTCGTCTATCTGATCGGCCGCGTCGGCAGCGGCAAAAGCACGCTGCTCAAGACGCTCTACGCCGAGAACCGGCTCGTTACGGGCGAAGGCGAAGTGGCCGGATTCGACCTGCGCAGCCTCCGCCGGAAGGACATCCCCTATTTGCGGCGCAAGCTCGGGATCGTCTTTCAGGACTATCAGCTCCTCACCGACCGCAACGTCTTCATGAACCTCTACTACGTGATGAAGGCGACGGGGTGGAAAAACGAGGGCGAAATCCGCCGCCGCATCGACGAAGTGCTGCGGGTGGTCGAGTTGCAGAACAAGAGCTACAAGATGCCGTTCGAACTCTCGGGCGGCGAACAGCAACGTCTGGTGATCGCACGTGCGCTGCTGAACGATCCCAAGCTGCTGCTGGCCGACGAGCCGACGGGCAACCTCGACCCCGTTACGGCCGAAGGGATCATGCGGCTCTTCCAGCAGATCGCGCAGCGCGGCTGCGCCGTGGTGATGTCCACGCACAACACCTCGCTCATCGAACAGTTCCCGGCCCGGGCTCTGCTCTTCGCCAAGGGCCGCGTGCGCGAAATGAATCTCGCGGCCCAGCTGGCGGAATAACGGCCGGCAGCCGCCGATCCGGATGCGGCCGACGACACTCCCGGACCCGACCTCCGACGCTCCATGCGGCATCTTCGCCTCTTTCCCGCAGTCCGGGAGCGGTGCGGCGCCGGCTGCCGGTGCGGGCGAAGCGCACTCCGCCGCAAGGGGCGCGAACGGACCGCACCGCGAATGCAGGCGCGGCAAGGAGGGAGGGGGCGCAAACAATCTCCACCTTCGAGAATCGAATCATCGCATTACTCGTCTTTCCCGTCGCCCCCCCCCAAGCCGGAAGCAGGCCGCCGTGCGGGACGGACGTCCGTTCGCGGGGTTTCGTTGCGGACAGGTGTCGCCGTGCCTTGCGCGAATATCCGGGCCGCCACAGCACAGGAGCTCCGTGTCGTCGACCGCGACTGCATCCGGGCGTCTGCATCTCGGATTTTTCACGCTTTCCCCGGCGGCGGGAAACAAGCTCGGGGAACAGAGAGGGGGGGGGAAGCGCCGCCTGCTCCGAAGGCGCGAAGACACGGAGCCCCGGACGGCGGCGGGCTGCACGGTCCGAAAGGACCGCAGAGGAGAGAAGGGGAAGATGTCATCGTCGGACATATATCTATTTCGCTCCCGACGGAAACAGGTTGCGTTAGCGGTGCGGCCGAGCGCCGTGCCGAACGGGATTCGAAGCGTGCCGAGCGGAAAATCGCCCTGCACAGGACGGATTTTTGCGTGCCGCCGCAGGGAGCGGAAGCCGCGGATCGGCGCCGGCGGCGGGACCGGCCCGAATCTCGGGCGGGTGCACTCCGCCGCAGTGGGGCGGCGCCGAACGGCCGACATCGGAGGAGGGGCGATATCGGACTTCCCGGGAAACGGCCGGACGGAGAGCAGCGTCTCCGGCGAAACCGAATGCGATCCGCATTTCGCACGCAATGCGCCGAGGAGCGAAAAACATCCGAAACGCGCCGAACGCTTCCGGAGAAGGCGGGCGCGTCTTCGGACCTCGCACGCGATGCGCCGGGACAAAAAGGCTACCGGGAAGCGCAGAACGTATCCGGCGATACCGGACGCGATCCGCGCCTTGCACGCAATGCGCCGAGAAACGGAAACATCCGAAACACGCCGAACGCTTCCGGAGAAGGCGGGCGCGTCTTCGGACCTCGCACGCGATGTGCCGGGACGAAAAGGCTACCGGGAAGCGCAGAACGTATCCGGCGATACCGAATGCGACCCGCATTTCGCACGCAATGCGCCGAGAAGCGGAAACATCCGAAACGCGCCGAACGCTTCCGGAGAAGGCGGGCGCGTCTTCGGACCTCGCACGCGATGTGCCGGGACGCAAAGGCCACCGAGAAACGCAGAACGTATCCGGCGATACCGGACGCGATCCGCATTTCGCACGCAAATCGCCGAGAAGCGGAAACATCCGAAACGCGCCGAACGCTTACGGAGAAGGCGGGCCCCGAAACGGACGCAGCAGGGGCGCCGCCGCGACGGGAAGCCGGACGTTTTCAGCCCTTCGGAAAAAAGCGTTCCGAGGAGGCGGCATTTGTTTTTTTCGGGGAAAATCCCTATATTTGTACGATATTTAATCAGGACCAATGAGTAGTACAGAAGAAAACGTAAAGAAGCGGGACGAAGAGTACTCCGCATCCAATATCCAAGTGCTGGAAGGGCTCGAAGCGGTGCGCAAACGTCCGGCCATGTATATCGGCGACATCGGCGAAAAGGGACTCCACCACCTCGTCTACGAGGTCGTGGACAACTCGATCGACGAAGCGCTCGCAGGCTACTGCACGCATATCGACGTAACGATCAACGAGGACAACTCGATCTCCGTGCGCGACAACGGCCGCGGCATCCCGACCGACTTCCACGAGAAAGAGGGCAAGTCGGCGCTCGAAGTGGTGCTCACCGTATTGCACGCGGGCGGCAAGTTCGACAAGGGCAGTTACAAGGTCTCGGGCGGTCTGCACGGCGTGGGCGTCTCGTGCGTCAATGCGCTCTCGACCCTTCTCATCGCCGAGGTGCACCGCGAAGGCAAGATCTACCGGCAGACCTACTGCAAGGGAGCGCCCACGTCGGCGGTGGAGGTCGTAGGCGAATGCTCGGACCGCGGTACGACCGTAACGTTCAAGCCCGACGGCGAAATCTTCACCCACACGACCGAATACAAGTACGACATTCTGGCCAACCGTCTGCGCGAGCTGGCGTTTCTGAACAAGGGCATACACCTCAGCCTCACGGACCGGCGCCAGAAGGACGAAACGGGCGAATGCCGCACGGAGCGGTTCTACTCGGAGGAGGGGCTCAAGGAGTTCGTGCGCTACCTCGACGCCACGCGCGGGACGCCGATCATCGACTCGATCATCTACCTCGATACCGAGAAAAACGGCGTGCCGGTGGAGGTGGCCATGCAGTACAACGACTCCTACTCGGAGAACGTACACTCCTATGTCAACAACATCAACACCATCGAGGGCGGCACGCATCTCACGGGATTCCGCCGGGCGCTGACCCGCACGCTCAAGAAATACGCCGACGACTCGGGCATGCTCGCAAAGCTCAAGTTCGACATCAACGGCGACGACTTCCGCGAGGGCCTCACGGCCGTGGTGTCGGTCAAGGTGGCCGAGCCGCAGTTCGAGGGACAGACCAAGACCAAGCTCGGCAACGACGAGGTGGCCGCAGCGGTGGATCAGGCGCTCTCGGCGGCACTCGGACAATATCTGGAGGAGAATCCCAAGGACGCCCGGGCCGTGGTGCAGAAGGTGATCCTCGCGGCGACGGCCCGCCATGCGGCCCGCCATGCCCGCGAACTGGTGCAGCGCAAGACCGTGCTCTCGGGCGCCGGACTGCCCGGCAAACTGGCCGACTGCACGAGCCGCGACCGTTCGATCGCCGAGATCTTCTTCGTGGAGGGCGACTCGGCAGGCGGCACGGCCAAGTCGGGCCGCGACCGCAACTTCCAAGCCATTATGCCGCTGCGCGGCAAGATCCTGAACATCGAGAAGGCGCAGGAGCACCGCATGTGGGAGAACGAGGAGATCAAGAACATGTTCACGGCCCTCGGCGTTACGATCGGCACCGAGGAGGACAGCAAGGCGCTGAACCTCGAAAAGCTCCGCTACAACAAGATCATCATCATGACCGATGCCGATGTCGACGGCAGCCACATCGCCACGCTGATGCTCACGTTCTTCTTCCGCAAGATGAAGGAGCTCATCGAGAACGGCCACGTCTATCTGGCTACCCCGCCCCTCTATCTGGTCAAGAAAGGCAAGCAGGAGCGCTACTGCTGGACCGACAAGGAGCGCGACGCCATCACCGAAGAGTGGGGAGGCAAGGGACTGCACGTGCAGCGCTACAAAGGTCTGGGCGAGATGAACGCCCATCAGCTCTGGGAGACGACCATGAATCCCGACACGCGCATCCTGAAGCAGGTGTCGATCGACAATGCGGCCGAAGCCGACCGCATCTTCTCGATGCTCATGGGCGACGACGTGCCGCCCCGCCGCGAGTTCATCGAGAAAAACGCGCATTACGCGAATATCGACGCATAGATTTTCCGGACGAAGGATCGTTTTCCGGCCGAGAGGAGGAAGCGGTCCTTCGTTCCGTATCACAACCCAAGCAAACCGGAGAAATTATGGACGTAACGGTAATCGGTGTCGCAGGCGGAACCGGATCGGGCAAATCGACGCTCGTCAAGCGCTTGCAGGAGGCTTTCGAGGGCGACGACGTGGTAACGCTGTGCCACGACTATTACTACAAGGCCCACCCCGAGCTGACCTACGAGGAGCGGACCCGACTGAACTACGACCATCCGCAGGCATTCGACACGCAGATGCTCGTCGATCACATCAAAGCGCTGAAAGAGCGCGTCGCAATCGCCCGCCCCGTCTATTCGTTCGTGGAGCACGACCGCATGGACGAAACCGTGCAGGTGAAGCCTTCGCGCGTCATCATCGTGGACGGTATCCTGATCTTCGAAAACAAGGAGCTGCGCGATCTGATGGACATCAAGGTCTACGTGGACACGGATGCCGACGTGCGGCTCGCCCGCCGCATCGTGCGCGACGTGTGCGAGCGCGGCCGCACCATGCAATCGGTCATCACGCAATATCTCAATACGGTGAAACCCATGCACGAAGAGTTCGTGGAGCCTTCGAAAAAATACGCCGACGTCATCATTCCCGAAGGGGGATTCAACTCCGTGGCGGTGTCGATGCTCATCCAGAACATCCGGTCGTTGATCGACGGAAAGTAGCGCGCGAGCGTTTCGCTCCGTCCGGAGGGCGGTTGCGCGGAAAGGCCCGCACCGATTTCGTTCAGGTCAATGGCCGGGTAACGGGGAAAGGAGCTCGAAACCGTCGGTCCGGGCTGTCCGGATCGGACTTTTCCGCGGATTTGCATACCGGGTTTCCGCAGGTGCGGGAGCGGCTGACGTTCGCAACGCCGGACCCGGGCCGTGTGCCGTGCCGAGGCGAGGAGGGGAAGGGACCGAGAAATGCGGAACGTCGCCGCCAAGGATGCTGCGGCGCACGTCGCTCGCGGAGTATGACGGAAGATACGCCGCGAACGGGAGCGGGATTTCAGCAAACCGCGCATGCAGAACGCCGGACCCGGTTCGGGTCGTGCCGAGGCAAGGAGGGGAAAGCGACCGAGAAATGCGGAACGTCGCCGCCAAGGATGCTGCGGCGCACGTCGCTCGCGGAGTATGACGGAAGATACGCCGCGAACGGGAGCGGGATTTCAGCAAACCGCGCATGCAGAACGCCGGACCCGGTTCGGGTCGTGCCGAGGCAAGGAGGGGAAAGCGACCGAGAAATGCGGAACGTCGCCGCCAAGGATGCTGCGGCGCACGTCGCTCGCGGAGTATGACGGAAGATACGCCGCGAACGGGAGCGGGATTTCAGCAAACCGCGCATGCAGAACGCCGGACCCGGTCTACGGGGGTAAAAACGATATGCGTCAAAAGCAGGAAGAGAGAAAAACAGTCAAATAGATTATGTTGCAATAAGTTACAGGAGATTCCCTTAATATGAGGCTTTCAAACGATTTGCGACTTTATTCGAACATCAATAAAACATCGGACCTTATTTGAACGGGGTGTTCAAACCGAAAATGCGACATCGGCCGAAAGAACCCCTAAAATTGCCTGCAATCCGTCTACAAATACCTATTATCAGAACGACAGAAACCCTGCCGCACGCCAGTAAAACGGCGATTACGGCGGGGTTTGTCGTATCGTCGAGCTTCCTCACGACGAGTGATCGTCCAACCGTTCAAACGAGTGTTCAAGCCGCCCGAAAACAGTCTTCAAAAACTCCGTTAGCAACTCTGTCGGCGGGGCTTATTTCTCGGGTTAGATGGTCATTTAGATGATCGTTTAGATGGTCATCACATCAAGCCTACAAAAACGAAAAAGACGTATTAGATGGTCATTTAGATGGTCATTTTTGAGGCAGTTTTTGCGGCATTTGTCCGGGGGTATGGGTCGAAATCCCTCCGTTTTCGGCCGTTTTGAGCGGATTCGCGGGGGGGGTATGACCACGACACGGCATTCTATACATATATATAATACACGCATGTACAATGGGTTACCCCTACTTCGAAGTGTCGGATGCCCCGGAAAGTGTGTGTGCGGCATTCGGAAGCGGTCGTTCATGCGCTTTTAATATGTCGGATGATTCTTTTTATCATTATCGGGAATGCGTGTGTGATTTTTTTACGCATCTCGTTTTTCCGAAATCAAGCGAGATTTTTGCGCATCTGGTTTTTACGTAATGAACTTTTGGTTTTTGCGAATATAGGTCCGGGTTGTGCCGAACGGGGGGCGGTTCAAAATTTCGGCAACGGGGTTTCCGGCGGCGGCCGCCGGAGGCAAATGTCCGCAGACTCGAAAAGACCGGGTGCCGATGCAGAGGCTGCCCTCGAAACGACATGAAACAGTGCACCGCACGCCTCTGAAGCGGTTGACGATCCATGTTCATCGCCGTGTATCCATGCGGCGTCTATCGTTCGCCGGACGAAAGCCCCCTCCCCTATCCGGCGGTTTCCTCGGTGCGCGACAGAGAAGATCGGGCCCCCGTCCTCGTTCACGTTACGAGCGGCGATCGGATATTTTTCGACCTCACGAGAGCGGTGGAAATATTTTCGGTCGCTGCCGGCTGCCGGAGCGCTCCGGCAGAGCGGAGTGCGCTCCGACGCAAGGACGGCGACAAACTGCCGCAAAGCGACGGGGCGCCTTCCGTATTCGTCCCCTACCCCGCCCCGCCTCGCTCCGAGGCAGAGGTGCCGTCTTCAACGGTCGCATCGTTTTCGTTCGCCGGGACCGGCGCGAGCTGCGGCCTCTTCCGCAGATCGAAAGGATCCGGCAGTCCGCCCGCGATGTATTCGCCCGTCGCCGTATCGCGCTGCGGATAAATACAGATCGTCTCGAACCGAAACGGCAGGACGCGATACGGTCCTCGTTGTCCGGCAGTCCGTACCGCATACGGCCCGTTTCATCGGGCAGAGAGGCGACGGCACGGCCCGTCAGCGGATTCCTCTCGGGATCGAAGACTTCGCGGTCGAGTTTCGGCCGTCCGCCGATGCCGACCGACACGTAAGCGCGATCGTCCTTTTCGTCCGCCATGCCGGTCCATGCGTTCGCATGGATGAAACACTTGGCACAGTCGCATCGGCAAGGGAAGAGCTCCTGTCCGAAACGGTCGATATGTCCGAAGAGACACCGGCTCCGGACGATACGGCTCACGAGGGCCCGTCTGCTGCCGGAAAGGGGGTATGCCGCTGTAAGCGAACGGGACGACGGGCTACCCCTCGCGGTCGATCCCCGCTTCACGTCGCCGCGGGCATCTTTTCCGCCGGACGGAGCCCTACCGTGCGCGCCGAAACCCTGCGCATCGTCGTAATCGAAAGCGATGGCCGCGGCATCCGTCGGGTCGACGAATCCCGCCCCCCGGAAACGGCAGACCGGACGGGCCCTAAAGGGATCCTCCCCGGGCAGCCGCCCCCCGGCCGGCAAAGGCGGGACCTTCGTGGAAACCGCCGCAGCAGACGAAGTCCGTCTCGCGCAGCTCGCCCGGCGAATCGACGGGCGAACGGGTTCTCCCGGAGCCGCGCGGGCCGGACGGCGGCCACGCCTTCGCGCATGGTCCGCACTCCGGTCCACGCGCAGGCGGCGGACAGCCGTCCGAGGCGGTCGAAGAGCCCGTATTTCAGGACGCCGCCGGACGTCCGGCCCGCGCGGCGGTCCCGTGGGCCGAAGTCGTCCGCGAACCGAATGGCAGCGGGACGACGATCCGGCCCTTACGGTCCGCATGGCCGTATTTCAACGCAAGGGGATCGTTCGCCGAAACGGCCCGTCCGACGACTGACGGCGAATCGGCGAACGAGCCGACGAAGCCGCACTCGCGGCGGAGGCGTTCGGCGACTTTTACGACGACTGCGCTGCGCCGTGCGCGCAACGGAGCGAGGATACGAACAAGAGAGGCGTCTTCAGGTTCATATCCCGGTGATTTTCTTGATTTCGTTGAGCTTGTTCAGGGCCTCGATCGGCGTCAGCGAGTCGATGTCGAGCCCCCGGATCTGATCGCGGATCTGCACGAGCACGGGATCGTCCAACTGGAACATCGAGAGCTGCATGCCCTGTGTCCGATCCGCCGCCTCGACCGCCTCCTTCACCGAGTGCGAACTCCTGCGGCTCCGATCCTTGGGGCTGCGGCTGGGCACGATCTCGCTGCTGCCGTAGACCAGTTCGAGGTTGCGCAGGATCTCCTTCGCACGGGAGACGATCGACGGAGGCATGCCGGCCATGCGGGCCACGTGGATGCCGAACGAATGTTCGGTGCCGCCCCGTTCGAGCTTGCGCAGGAAGACGATCGTATTGTCCACCTCCTTGACGCTCACATGGTAGTTTTTCACGCGCGGGCACATCTGCTCCATCTCGTTGAGTTCGTGGTAGTGGGTGGCGAAGAGCGTCTTGGCGCGGGCCGAGGGGTGGTTGTGGAGGTATTCGACCATGGCCCACGCGATCGATATGCCGTCGTAGGTGCTCGTGCCGCGGCCGATCTCGTCGAGCAGCACGATGCTGCGGTCGGAAATGTTGTTGAGAATGCTGGCCGATTCGAGCATCTCGACCATGAAGGTCGACTCGCCCTGCGAAATGTTGTCCGAAGCGCCGACACGGGTGAAGATCTTGTCCACCACGCCGATACGGGCCGACTGCGCGGGCACGAACGACCCCATCTGCGCCATGAGGATGATGAGGGCCGTCTGCCGCAGCAGGGCCGACTTACCCGACATGTTGGGCCCCGTAATCATCATGATCTGTTGCTCCGTGTCGTCGAGCACCACGTCGTTGGGGATGTACTCCTCGCCCACGGGCAGCGTCGTCTCGATCACGGGGTGGCGCCCCTGCCGGATCTCGATCCGCCGCCCCTCGTCGAGCACGGGGCGCACGTAGCGGCGCTCGCAGGCGATGCGGGCAAACGATTGCAGGCAGTCGATGCGCGCCACCGACGCCGCATCGCGCAGCAGCACGGGAAGCGATGCCGCGACGTACTGCATCAGATCGTTGTAAATGCGCTGCTCGATGACGAGCATTTTCTCCTCGGCGCCGAGAATCTTATCCTCGTACTCCTTGAGTTCGGCCGTGATGTAGCGCTCGGCGTTGGCCAACGTCTGCTTGCGGATCCACGTTTCGGGCACCTTGTCCCTGTGGGCGTTGCGGACTTCGATGTAGTAGCCGAAAACGTTGTTGTAACTGATTTTGAGCGAGGGGATTCCCGTCAGTTCGCTCTCGCGCTGCTGGATCTGCGACAACACGTCCTTGCTGTGCAGCGCGATGCGGCGCAGGTCGTCCAGCTCGGCATCCACGCCGTCGGCGATCACCCCGCCCTTCTGGATCTGGTTGTTCAGCGGATCGGGGTAGACCTCCCGCGCGATGCGGTCGCGGACGGCGGAGAGCACGTCGATCCGCGACGCCAGTTCGTGCAGGCGGTCGTCGTCCGTCGATTCGAGGAGCGCCTTGAGCGTCTCGACGGCCGTGAGCGAATTTTTCAGCTGCACCAGTTCGCGGGGCGTAACGCGCGCGGCGGCGATCCGCGAACCGATCCGCTCCAGATCCCCCACCATGGCCACCTGCTCGCGCACGGCGTCGGCCAGATCGAGGTCCTGCGTGAAGCGTTCGACCACATCGAGACGCCGCCCGATCCGCGCAGGGTCCAGCAACGGCATGGCGATCCAGCGTTTCAGGAGCCGTCCGCCCATCGGCGTCAGCGTCCGGTCGATCACGGCCGCGAAGCCGCCCTGACCCGCGGAGCCGTTCGACGAGAAGAGTTCGAGATTGCGGATCGTGAATTTGTCGACCCACACGCAGTCGTTCTGGTCGAGACGCGAAATCGACGCGATATGCCCCGTCCGGCGGTGCTCGGTGAATTCGAGGTAGTAGAGGATCGCACCGGCCGCGGAGATGCCGCTCGACAGATGGTCGACGCCGAAGCCCTTGAGCGACCGGGTGCCGAACTGTTTGCAGAGCTTCTCGCGGTTGACCTCCTCGGCGAAGACCCACTCGTCCAGCCGGTAGGTGTAGTGCTTGGGGCCGAAAGCGTCGCTGAAACGGTCTTCGCAGCCGCGCTGGTAGATGATCTCCTTGGGTTGCAGATTGGAAATGAGCTTGTCGACATAGGCGTCGGACCCCTCGGCCACGTAGAACTCGCCGGTCGAAATATCGAGGAAGGAGACGCCCGTATTCCGGCGGCCGAAATAGACCGACGCAAGGTAGGTGTTCTCCTTGTTGGCGAGGATGTTATCGCCCAGCACCACTCCCGGCGTTACCAGCTCGATCACGCCCCGCCTGACCAGTCCCTTGACCAGCTTGGGGTCTTCGAGCTGCTCGCAGATCGCCACACGCTCGCCCGCCCGCACCAGCTTGGGAAGGTAGGTGTCGATGGCGTGGTAGGGAAATCCGGCCAGTTCGACATAGGTGGCCGAACCGTTGGCGCGGCGCGTGAGCGTGATGCCCAGAATGCCGCTCGCCTTGATGGCGTCGTCGCCGAAGGTTTCGTAGAAGTCGCCCACGCGGAACAACAGGATCGCATCGGGATGCACCGCCTTGATGGCATAGTACTGCTTCATGAGCGGGGTCTCCACGTATTTCTTATCTATTTTATGCTCTGGCAAAATAATATTTTATTGTATAGTTCGTACGACAAAGATAAGAATTTAGGACGATCCGAGCGTCCCGATCCGACAATTTTTTTTTGCATAAAGCACTATATTCCGACCGTTTCGGCAAACATGGCGCGGTAGAACCCGGCCTTCCACTCGACCGGTCGCGGATAGGCCCGCGACGAGGAGGGCATGCGGTAGAGCCGCATGGTGCGGCCCGCGTAGCGGAACTCCACGCTTCCGCCGACGGGCGGTTCGCCGCAGCCCGCGACGGCCCGCAGCGTATCGGTGGCCTTCTGGCCCGTCGTAACGATCGCACGGCAGGCGGGAATGCGAGCGAGCAGAGCCGCGAGGTCGACCTCACGCACCACTTGAAGAAAATTGTCGGAGGCATTGTCTTTCAGTCGGATGACTTTGACGGCCGTGTCGTAGAGCGCAATTCCTTTGGAGGCGCAGAAAGCTGCGATCCGATCCCGGTCGAACCGACGGCCCGACGGGTCGAGGAAGCGGGCCTTGTCTCCGAAAAAGACCCACCCCACGATCCGCCACATGTCGTTCTGAAGGTTCGGGTAGAAAAAATCCATGCTCCATCGCTTGCGCTGCGGCGGGAAGCTGCCCAGCATCAGCAACCGCGCACCGGCAGGCAGAAACGGTTCGAGCGGGTGCTGTTCGCTCGGCGGAACCGCACCCTCGTGCGCACCGCTTTCCGCCGCCGGAACGGAATCTTTTTCGCGGCACAGGGCATCCGTCCGCCCGGCAGTGCGGATCCGGCCGGACGCACCCTGTGCGTCGAGCCGGCCGCTCCCCTCGCATCGGACAGCGTCCTTGCCGCCAGAGGGCGTCGCCCCGTCCGGCACGGGATTTACGCTGAAATCGGAATCGTTTTTTGGGAAATCGTTCATTGATCCGTTTGTATTTCGGTGGTTCGTATCATCTTATTATTTTCCGCTTCGACAACCGCCGGGGCGGCATCGGTCCGTCCCGCATCCGCATTGCCGAAAAAATATTTCCGGGGGGGGCTGCTCCTCCCGGCCGAGCCCGCACGGTTTCCGGTCCGGCGAGCGACAGACACTCCCGCACCTGCGGGAACCCCGTCCGCGGTCGGCCCAGCGAACGAGGCGGCTTTTCGGCATTCGTATCTTCGACCCTCCCGGCAAATTAGGACAAGGAGGGAGTGCGCGGATTCAACGAAAACATCGAATGTCTTTTCCCCGCCCCGGCGGGCCGAACGGGAAGAGACGGCACGGCGCACGGGCCCTCGAAAACTGTGTCCCGGGGCGGAGAGGGGCGCCCCGGCGAACTGCGTGCAGCCCGCAGTTCGGCCCTCCCCCGCCCGCCGAAGCGTTTGTCCGGCCGGCGGGCCGTTCCCCCCCCCCCCCGCGAAGCCCGAACGGGACGGGCGGCGCGGGTTCATCGGAAACGCTCATCGAAATTGACCAGAACGATCTTTTCGGTGGCGCGCGTGAGGGCCGTATAGAGCCAACGCATCATGTCGTGCGTCATCGGCTCGTCGCCGAACAGGCACCGGTCGACGAAGACGGCCTTCCACTGGCCGCCCTGCGCCTTGTGGCACGTTACGGCGTACGCGAACTTCACCTGAAGCGCGTTATAGTGCGGATTCTCACGGATTTCCTTGAAGCGTTTCAACTTGCTTCCGATCTCCGTGTAATCTTTTTCCACCTCGTAGAACAAACGTGCGGATTCTTCGCGCGTGAGCGACGGAGCCTCCGAGGCGAGCGTGTCCAGCAGGATTTTGCAGGCGATCTCCGTATCGTCGTAGTCGTCGAACGCGAGCACGGCGTCCGCGAAACGGAATCCGTAGAACTCCTCGAACCGGCGGATCTTCTTCAGGCGCGCGACGTCGCCGTTGGCGATGAAGTTCATCGGGCAATTCTCCGTATGCTCCGGAAAGTAGTAGTTATTCTTGACCACCATCAGCCGGTCGCCGCTCTCGATCTCCTCCTCGGCCCCGAGCACGTTGCGGCGGATTCCCTCGTTGTAACGGTTGGCCCGCTTGTTCGAACGGGTAACGACGATCGTCTCGTCGCGGCCGTAGCGGTCGTAGCAATCCTGCAATTTTTCGAGGAACTCGCCGCCCTCGATCCATTCGAAATCGGGAAAATCCAGCTCGAAGCGGGGAACCTCGAAAAGCCGGTTTTCGAGCATGCACCGCACCAACGTAGCATTGAAGAGAATGCCCGACTCGGCCTCCTGACGCACCACCTCGTCGAGCGTCCCGCAGACCGGCTCGCCGTAGCGACAGAGCGACGCGGGATCGAGCGCCGGGCTGCAATCGGCACCCACGGGCGGCAGCTGGGCGCTGTCGCCCGCCAGCACCAGACGGCAGCCGCGGCCGCTGCGGACATACCGCACCAGATCCGACAGCAGCGATCCGCTGCCGAAGAGCGCCCCGTCGGCCGTCGTGTCGGAGAGCATCGAAGCCTCGTCGACGATGAAGACGGCCCCCTTCTCCGCATTGAAGTCGAGCGTGAACTTCGATTCGTAGGCGGCATTGGTCCGCTGGCGGTAGATGCGTTTGTGGACCGTCAGCGCCTGCCGGCCCGAATAGCGCGCCAACACCTTGGCGGCCCGGCCCGTCGGCGCGAGCAGCACGCTCCTTATCCCCGACGTTTCGAGCGCCGCGACCAGTCCGGCGATCAGCGTGGTCTTGCCCGTGCCGGCGTAACCGTTGAGCACGAAAATCTTGGAAAAATCGCCGTCTACGACAAATTCGGATAACTTTTCTATGATTTTTTTTTGACCAACCGTTGTTTCAAAACAAATTTTGGCGTAAATTTGGGTCGCAATATCCGTACTAAGCATTCGAATAAATTTGTACAAACTTAATAACAAATATTCAAAATGGTAAAGAAAATTTCTCAAATTATTCTCGCGGTAGTCATCATCGGGCTGGTGTACGTGATCTACGACCAGATATCCACTCCGATCAAGTTCGAAAACGAGCTCAAGCAGCGCAAGAGCGCCGTGATCGAGCGGCTCAAGGACATCCGGTCGGCTCAGCGCGCCTTCAAGATCAAGTACCAGCGTTTCACCTCCGATTTCGATACGCTCGCCGACTTCATCCTCCACGACAGCCTCACCATGGAGCGCAAGCTGGTCGACGAAGACGATTCCGTGGCCATGGCGCAGCTCAAGAAGAGCGGCAAAAAGAATATCGAGAAATTCGAAGTGGCCGTGATCGACACGGTCTTCTCGCCCCGCCGTCTGACCGCGCAGCAGGTCCACGATCTGAGGTACATTCCCTTCACGGACAACCGTCAGGAGTATATCATGGAGGCCGGCACCGTCAGCACGGGCAACGTCTCGGTCCCCGTGATCGAAGTGCGCGCACCGTACAAGATGTTCCTCGATACGGTCAACTACCGTCAGGACATCATCAACCTGATCGACGACGAGGTGAACAACTTCAACCGTTACGCCGGAGTCAAATTCGGCTCCATGGAGGCCGCCAACAATGAAGCGGGCAACTGGGAGGACTGATTCTCCGCAAGCGCAAAATCGGGTGTCCATTCAGCTCACGTTGGGTGGACACTCTTTTTCGGCGGAAAGCCTGCGCGCAGCCGCCGAAAAACTCGCGCAGGCCGGCGGGAAGGCCCCCGTCGGCGTGGAGGTGCTGACGGAGAAGACGCAGCTCGTCCCGCGGGAAGAGTTCGCGGCGGAAACGGCCGGAGCCTATCTCAGGGTCGCGGGAACGGGATGCGGCGCACACGAAATTCCGGTCTGGAGCGATCCGGCACGGCCCGTCGTCGCGGTCATGGCTGCCGATGCGGAGGCCGTGGGAATGCTGCGCGAAAAATTCGGCGGGCGACTTCGGTTCGTCTCTCCCCTGCTGTCCGAACCCGCCCTACCGCCGCGTGCGGCATGGTTTTCCCTGCGTGGGGAGTTGCTTTATATTAAGGTGTACGACGGAGGACTGCAATTCGCAGAGGTCGTGCCGTGCACGGGCGGCGAAGATTTCCGCTTCCTGCTCGAACGGCTGTCGGCCGCATTTCCTCTGGCGGATTTCGCGGCCGGCATCTCGGGCGACGCGGGCCCGGAGCCTGTCAAAGCGCTGAAAGGATATTTCAAGAAAATCGTATGCGCATAATCAGCGGAAAATACCGCGGGCGGGCAATCAATCCTCCCCGCAATCTACGGGCACGGCCCACGACGGATTTTGCGAAAGAAAACCTGTTCAACGTGTTGAACAACCTCGTCGATTACGAACGGACCGACGTGCTGGACCTCTTCGCCGGCACGGGTTCCATCGGTTACGAATTCGCATCGCGCGGAGCTCGCAGCGTAACCTCGGTCGAGATCAATGCCGTACACTACGATTTCATCCGCCGGACCGCCCGGCAGCTCGGAATCGAAAACCTCTACGCCGTCAAAGCGAACGTTTTTCTCTACCTGAAAAGCTGCCCCAAACAGTTCGACCTGATTTTCGCGGATGCGCCCTACGATTTGCCGGCGAGCGAGCAGGTCGTCGGGATGGTGCTCGACAGCGAAATTTTGCGGCCGGGCGGTATCTTCATCTTCGAACATTCGGGCGACAAAGATTTTTCCGCCAGAAAGGAGTTTTGGCAATCAAGGAGTTACGGAAGCGTGCATTTTTCTTTTTTCAAAAAATGAAAAAAAGATTTGGAGATAAGAAAATTTGTATTACCTTTGCATTCGCAATCAGCAATAAGGTGCGTTAGTTCAGCTGGTTAGAATACGTGCCTGTCACGCACGGGGTCAGGGGTTCGAGTCCCCTACGCACCGCAGACGAAGAAACGAGACGGTTATCACAACTGTCTCGTTTTCTTTTGTTTATGCCCTATCGCACGATGCGTCAAAGCGTTAGGAAATCTGCTTCAGGTTACATATGGCTTACGCGAAATCACCCCGAATCCGTTCCTGCGGACACTTCGGGACGCCCGAACGTAACCCATTCGTAACCGGCGCAACGCAATCGCGTAACCTTGCCTCGGCTTGTCTTCGCGGCGACCTTCATTGACTTTACCTATTTGTCAATCAAATAGTTGTGTTGGACTATTTTTGTTACACCAATAAGTAAAGTATCGTTATGAAGAAAGACACGAATCAGCGGTTACACGAAAATGCCGCGAGACCATCCCGAAGGTTACGGGCACAGAAAAGGACCTCCGCCGTAATTTTTATCATTCAGAAAGGCAAGATCCGCAAAGACGGCACCCTCCTTATCGTGGCGCGTATCACCGTCAATGGCGAAATGGTGCATTTCGCTACGAGGATGTACATCCACCCCGACCGCTGGCTGCCGAAAGATTACCGCACGGCGGGCAAAACCAAAGAGGAGAAGCAGATCAACGAGATGCTCGAAGAGTTGCGCGTACTGATACGGCGCAAATACGACGAGATGCTTCGGCACGAGGAGGTCATCACGGCCGGCAAGCTCAAAAATGCCATCACGGGACTCGACCGGAATGCCACTACGTTATTGCAGGTTTGCGACCGTTTCATCGAAGATTATACCGACCAGCTCAAAACCGAGCAATGCTGCCGCGAAACGTACCTGCGTTACAAACTGACCCGCAACCGACTCGCGGAGTTCATGCAGGCGCGCTACCGCCTGCCCGATATGGCGGTCAAGGAGCTACATCCCCGCTTCGCTACCGATTTCGACCGGTAGCTGCGCATGAACTACCGGCTGACGAACAATTCGATGATGAAGCTGATGCGGCAACTGAAGACCATGTTGCACGTAGGCTATTTGAACGGCTGGTCGAAAAAACGATCCGCTGGCGGGCTACAAACTCCATTTCGAGAAGGTGGACAGAGGCTACCTGACCGACGAAGAACTGGACCGCCTCGCGAACAAGATATTCGCCATGAAACGGCTCGAAGTCATCCGCGACCTCTTTCTGTTCAGTTGCTATACCGGCTTGGCCTATATCGACCTCAAACATCTATCCGCCGATATGCTCCGCCGATGGCCCGACGGCAATCTCTGGATCGACACCAAACGGCAGAAGACCGACGTTCCCGTGCATGTGCGCCTGCTCGACGTTCCCATACGATTGATCGAGAAATACGGCGGTACGACCAAAGACGGCTTGCTTTTCCCCGTCCCGTCGAATCAGAAGGTCAACTCCTACCTGAAAGAGATTGCAAGCGTGTGCGGCATCGACAAGGATTTGACATTCCATTGTTTCCGCCACACCTTCGCTACGACCGTGACGCTGGCCAACGGAGTACCGATCGAAACCGTATCGAAGATGCTCGGACATACGAATATTCAGACGACGCAGATTTATGCGCGGGTCATCGACACGAAGATCAACAACGACATGGAGGTCCTCGCCGGCAAGCTGAACGCCAAGGCGATGATTCGCCCTACAACGGCTGCGGTCGGTTTATAAACGGATTCTTATGGAATTGCAAATCATACAGAACAAGATTCACGAGGTACGCGGCGTGCGGGTGATGCTGGACAAAGACCTCGCGGAGTTGTACGGCGTCGAAACCAAGGCTCTCAACCGTGCCGTCAAACGAAATATCGAGCGCTTCCCGGAGCGGTTCATGTTTCAGCTGACCAAAGAGGAGGCTTTAAGGTGCCGAATTGGCACCTTAAACGATATGCCGCTCGAACGAGGCAAACACCTGAAATATCTTCCCTATGCCTTTACGGAGCAAGGCGTTTCGATGTTGTCTGCCGTATTGCGAAGCCCGACGGCGATTCAGGTCAGCATCTCGATTATGGATGCGTTCGTCGCCATGCGCAACTGCATCCTGACCCGAACCGCCGAATCGGTCGAGATCGCACGATTTCGGGAGCGGGTTCTCGAACTCGAACAAGCGACCGAAGAGATATTGGGCGGAGTCAACGATCTGTCGCAAGACGTGCGCAAGGATATCGAAACGATTTACGAAGCGATCGGAGCATTATCGGTCGAACTGCCGACGCTGTATTTCCACAAGATAGACCGACTGATCGGTACGGCGCGAAGCAACAAGGTGAGCGTAACGCTCGGCTTCTAAGAGCTGCCGCAGTTGGAAGCGGATTACGGGAAGGTCGGTATGGAGAAGATCATTACGACCGTAGGTAACGTGGTGAGCGGCTCGGCACGCGCCAAAGAGACGCTGAAATGGCTGTCGAGCGACATTTTTGGCAAGGTCGTGCAGCTCAAGAAGGGCGTTACGATAAACCGGGACAAGACCTCGATCAACCTGAACGAGAACACGGACAGCCTCGTGCCGGCATCGAAGATTTCGAACATGCCGACGGGCTGGATCTGCGGCCAGACGGCGAGAGATTTCATCAAGACGAAAACCGGTGTGGACGGCTCGATAAACATTCAGGAAGCGGAAGAGTTCAAGACCTCGAAATTCTTCTGTAAAACGGACTTCGACATGGAGGAAATAAAGAAAGAAGAAGCCGCGTATGTGCCGCTGCCGAAATTCTACACGTTCAAATCACGGGACGAACGGGAACGTATTCTCTACAAAAATTTCGTGCAGGTGGGGCAAGAGGTCAAAGAAATGATAAAAGACATACAGAACAAGCGGAACGCGAAGTGAAAAAGCATATCAATAGTAGCGATATATGGATATTTATTTCTATATTTGCAAATAAGTAGCAATATATTGCTATATGGACAATCACCAATCAGGACATCATTTCCCTCTTTTGCCAGCGCCTGAAGGAGTATCGTCTTGCTGCGCGTATAAGCCAAAAGGAAATGGCGGAGAAGTCTGGGGTAAGCCTGACCACCATCAGCCATCTCGAACAGGGGATGAACCGGAACATCACACTGGGCAATTTTATCTCGCTTCTGCGTGTGGTAGGGCTGGAACGGCGTTTGCTCGAACTGTTGCCCGAACTGCCCATGCCCCCGATGGCATTGAAACAGATAAACAAGTTCATACCCAAACGGGTAAGGAGGAATAACGATGATACGGAATCTTGACGTTTTTTATGGAACCACCGGATAAAAATATGTCCGACACGATACGGCAGAAGGGCTTAGAAGATAGAGTGGAGAGACCCCGAATTGTTTCCGTAGCTCCGAGATTAGGGAATAAAGACGGCAGGTGAGGCAAGACACGGATGATATGATAAATGACGTGCTGAACAAACTGGTACTAAATGAATCAAATCCCTGCGATAATCACAAAATTATTGTAGGGATTTTTCTGTTTGAATCTATTTGCAAGGAATCTTGCAGACGTAAAATTAGTTTTTGCGGCCCTAAACAAACAATGGGAAATCCGACAACTTTACATAGCGGGTATATTTGCGTGCACCTTTTTCTGTATAACTCCTGCATCTTCCATTTTTGAGATAAATGTCCTAATCTATTTCTCGGACAATACGCCCGCCATTATTCCGGGACACAACATTCCTCCCTTTTCATCTTATCCGCTTTCAAATTATCTGTATATCACAGGAAATTGTTATGCTGCCATTGCCTTTCATACGAGCAGCGATAAGTAAATTTATAATTTTTAACGATTACATTCGTATAGGAAAAATTCAGAGTTATTGTCAACGGCAAGCTCTTTTTCAAAGGAGGAATACACGGCAATCGAGGAAAATCCTACATTCTGCAACATCGCTTCCATTTCGCCCAATCTATAAAGGTGGGTTTGGAAGTCCATATATTCACGTCGTAACAACTTGCCGCCGTCATACAATTCATAAACACCGGGAGAGAACAATGTCTGGGTATGTTCGTCATAACGGTTTTTAGTTTTCAACACTAAGTCATGGTTCTCTTCTGTCTTTACTGATACGGAAAGTTTGTAGTCCTCATCGTCTTCACAACGGTTGGCGATTGTATCGACGGCAAACACGAATTTTCCTCCGTCTTTGAGCAAATCATATACTGTCCTCAGAATATGCCGGCACTGCTGCATGTCCGTAAATAAAGAGACTGAGCCGGATGAAATAAACACATAGTCAAAGCGTTCATCGGGATGATACCGTTCCATGTCTGCCAGCCGTACATCGGCACAAGGGGCTTTCTGCCTTAATTTATCAAGCATTTCAGGGGAATTGTCTACCCCTTTTACCTCAAATCCCTTCTCCAAAAAAGGGACAAAGAACCGTCCGCTTCCGCATAGGGCTTCCAAGATGCACTGCCCTTTCCGGGCATAAGACAGATAGAAATTCAATTCATCCTGCGGGGCTTTCTCATGTAGGATTTCATACAGTTCCGTACATAAACGACCGTAATAATTTCTTTGAACATCCATTATCATTGTTTTTCGTTAATAATAGGTTATATGCGATCATCGCATCGGAAAAGACAATTTTGGCAAACCCGCCTTTCGTGAAGATGCCTTCGGCTATGAGCTGCTGCATGATCGCACGGGTTTGGTAGTTCCATCGCGATTGTCTGTCATTGATGTGCTTTGTGATAACTGTTCTTCCATGTCAAGACAGTTCTGTTATCTGCTCCTGCGTCAGCCCCACCGTTTCTCCTTCCAAATGTGCCTCCAACTTTACTTCATTATTTGACTGGGAATTAATTTTCCTTAACTTTTCCACACATATTGTTAAAACGAACGTAAGGTACGCTTTTTCCGTATGATTTACACAAGAAATGAATATCACGAAAGTGGAAGAGTTCAAAACCTCGAAGTTTTTCTGTAAAACGAATTTCAACATGAGGAGAAAAAGTAAGATCTATCATCCTAATCAGTTTTATCTGGGAAAGTCATTATATTTGCATTTAAAACAAATTCATTTGCAAATGGCAAAAGAGATCAACCGCATAAAGGCTGTATTGTCGGAAACAGGGAAAACCAACTTGTGGCTGGCCGAACAACTGGGGGTAAATCCGACCACCGTATCGAAATGATGTACGAATACTTGTCAACCGGACCTATACACCCTCTCCCAAATAGCAGAATTACTCAATGTGAGCCACAGGGAACTGCTGCGCCCCTAAACGTCGTATCGTCATGGCAGAACATACAACAGAGATAAACAGTAGAATCGAGTCGTTGATCGCTCAAGGCGAGACTTCGGAAGTCGAGTTCAAATCGGCACGGGGCGGATTTCCCGGTAGTTTTTGGGAAACCTACTCGGTCTTCGCCAATACGGACGGCGGAACGATCGTGCTCGGCGTGGTGGAAAAAGCAAACCGCTTTTCCCTTGACGGACTGACGGAAGAGACCGGTGGTACGCTACAAGAAAATTTTCTGGGACGCTGCCCACAACAGAGGGAAAATAAGCGTTTGCCTACCCCATGAAGCGGACGTAAGGATAGAACGGATCGACGGTTCGTACATCTTGGTATGCTATATTCCCCGTGCGAGCTACGAACTCCGCCCGGTTTATATTTCCACCAATCCGTTCGGAAACACTTACCGGAGGAACCACGAAGGGGATTACCTCTGTACCGATGCGGAGGTAAGACGAATGTTCGCGGACGCCGAACACGACCGTCACCCGCAAGACGGACGCATCCTCACAGGGTTCGATTTCGAGAGAGATATGGAATCCCTGCAACAGTATCGACAGACCCTCGCGAGCCTGCAACCGTCCCATCCGTGGGTAGGAATCAGCGACATGGATTTTCTGAAAAAGACAGGGGCATACGCTACGGAATACGAAACCGGGAAAGAGGGATTCACACTGGCCGGCCTGTTGATGTTCGGTAAATACGACAGCATCATCAACCGTTCGGGCGACCCGATGTATTTCGTGGATTATCGGGAACGGCTCGCCACCGATGATCCCGATATCAGGTGGACGCATCGCATCTATCCGGACGGGACATGGGAAGCCAACCTTTACCAGTTCTACATCAGGATATATAACCGCCTGATACAATCGCTGCCCCGCCCGTTCATGATGAAAGACGGAGTACGTCGGCCCATGACGCCGTGCGGGAGGCGCTCATCAACTGCATTATCCACCAAGACGTAAACGCACAGGGGCATATCATCGTGGAGCGTACCGACGACAGTTTTGTTTTTATGAATCCGGGCATGTTGCTGGTTTCCCGGCAGCAGTATTTCGAGGGCGGACGCAGCATTTGCCGCAATCCGACCCTGCAAAAGATGTTCATGCTGCTCGGACGTGCCGAGAAAGCCGGAAGCGGAGTGGATAAAATCGTAAGCGGTTGGCAGTATTTAGGCTGGCCGCATCCTACTGTTGCGGAGGAAATGCGCCCTGACTATGTGGTGCTGACCCTGCGGCTGGGAGTAAAAACGACACAAGAAAACCCATCAAGAAGGCCCATCAAGAAAAATTGGAGGAAAAGACAAATCTTGGAGTTTTGCGAAAAACCCAAATCATTCTCCGAAATTATGGATAACATAGGGCTAAAAGACAGGGTAAGTTTCAAGAGGCTGTATATCAATCCTATGATTGAAGAAGGCGTGTTGGCAATGACCGAGCCGGATAACCCGACGAGCCGGAACCAGATGTATGTAACGGTACAAGAGACTCAGAAACGTGAAGACGCACAAGAAGGATCACAAGAAGGATCACAACACGAATAAATGCAGCCCGTTGTGCTGATGATATAGAAGCCTTTTTCGGTAAGCAATAAAAAAGTCGCCCCCGTATTCAAAATCAACGAAAGAGAAAAGTAAAGGGGCTGTCTAACAAGTTTAGATGGCCCCTTTATTTGTTTGGCATTTAGTTTAGTATAGAGTTTCCCATCCTATTCCCTTATATTAATTATTGTTTGATAGGTGGTTGCTGTTTGTGGATATACGATAAATTTTTGATTCCTCATGACATAGTCACCACTAAGAATCAGATACGGATTTTATGTTAATAGTATCCAAATGCCCCCCTCCAATAATTATTTTCACTGAAAAAGTCTCTATTATTTCATCTTTATGTCGCAATTTTTTTCATATCTTTATGAAAAATTTATTTGATAGAAATGATTGTATATATGAATCGGATAAAAGAGGTCCTTGAAGAAAAAGGGATTAAACAGACTTGGCTTGCCGAAAAACTCGGCAAGAGTTTTAGTATTGTAAATGCGTATGTCTGTAATCGCCGCCAGCCAAGTCTCGAACAACTTTTCGAGATAGCCCGCATTCTTCAAGTTGATCCTAAAGATTTAATAGATAGCAAAAATTAAATATCATAGTATATGGCTAAGACACAAGACGAAATAAACGAATTACTGGTTTCAGATCTTTTTCAAAAAGGGATCAGAGATAAGTATATTATTATCAATGAAAGTAACGCAGTAATTCGTTATAATTGTAAAAATCAGACGAAACGCCGCTTGCAAAATCCCGAGGAATTTGTTCAAGCAGAAACATATCTGAAATTAATCTACGATTACGACTACCCAGCCTCAAATATCTCGGTTAACGAATCTGTCCAGATTGGTTCAGAAACTCGAGAAGCGGATATACTCGTGTATAACGACTCTCATAGCAAAATTCTAATCGTTGTAGAATGCAAGGAGGAGAATATTAATGAGCGACAATTTCAGGTTGCCGTAGATCAGGCGTATAGCTATGCCCATGCATCAGCTGCTCGATATGTTTGGGTCACATCTGGGATCAAAGATGAGTATTATGAAATAACAAATATCTCTCCCGTTTCCCGTATTAGCATCAGTGATATTCCCAAAAGAGATGGAGAAGTTAAACGTTTCAAATATGTCAAGGGTGTAATCGAGCCCCCTCAAGGAACGCAAAGTGAATTGATCCAAAAGTTTAAATCAGCTCATGATGCATTGTGGGGAGGTGGAGCATTGGCGCCAACTACGGCTTTTGACGAGTTGGATAAACTCATCTTTTGTAAGATATGGGACGAACGTTGGCGTGATAACGATCCGAAAAGTAAAGGGCGACCGTATAACTTTCAGATAATACATTATCCCGAGGATCCTCAAAACAACAAAGCAAAAGTCGAGCTTGAAGCTCGTATACGCGATCTTTACGAGCATGGACGAAAGAAAGACCCCGAAGTGTTCAAGGATGATATTAAACTGGACAAGCATAAAATTTACACCGTTGTTCAATATCTTCAGGATATAAATCTCTCCAAAACAGACCTCGATGCCAAAGGTTTGGCATTCCAGAGTTTTATAGGTGAATTTTTCCGCGGTGATTTCGGCCAGTTTTTTACGCCTAAGCCTATTGTTGAGTTTATTGTATCAGCCATCGGTGTTAATAAAGACTGGAAGATACTCGATACGTCATGTGGAAGCGGAGGATTCCTGTTGCATGCATTAAAAGCAGTGCGAGATGACGCTAATGAAATTTTTAGTGATGAAATAGGCAGCGCCTCATGGCGAGATTATTGGCATGTATTTGCCGAGAAGCATTTGTTCGGTATTGAAATCAATGAGCAAATTTCGCGCGTAGCGAAGATGAACATGATTATTCATGACGATGGTCATACCAACATCATCACCAATGATGGCTTGAAAAATAACCGTATTTTGGAAATTGAGAATCGCAATCTCAATTTCCAGGATGGGACTTTCGATCTGATAATGACTAATCCCCCCTTCGGTTCGACGATAAAAGCAGATGAGGTCGGATATTACAAGGAGTATGAACTGTTCGAGAAAAATCTTGGGTTTACGGAGACTAAGGATCGAATCGCTGACGATAACAACAAGAACAAGTGGCGGGCCTCGCAAAGTACCGAAGTTCTGTTTTTGGAACGATGCTATAAATATTTGAACGAGGAGAACGGCTATCTTGCGATTGTTGTTCCAGACGGAATCTTGACCAATTCGTCGAGCCAATACGTGCGAGACTGGTTGATTGAAAAGTTCCGAATCTTGGCTGTCGTATCATTGCCGCAACACACCTTTGCCCATGTCAAGGCCGGAGTAAAATCATCTGTTCTCTTCTTGAAAAAACATCCCGAAAGACTGACTCAACAGTTTGAGCGGACATTAAGTGATGTTAAGGCTCTTGTTCGCGAAGAAAAAGGGCGGGATAAGGAACAACGGGCAGAGCGGATGCTTGAATTATATAAAGAACGCATCTTTAAGTATTCCGATAACTATGAGGTATTAATGGTAGAAGTTAATAATATAGGATATGACGCTACCGGGAAAAAGATAGCTGGAACAGAACTTCCTGAGGTTGCTTCTAAGATTTATCAATTTATTCTGAACGCCAAATAAAATGAATTTATACAATATCCATATTAAGGAAATACTTGGTAACAGATACGATTTTTCATACGTATTGTATAAATACAATACGCTCAATTTTCATTATCCAACGATTGCTTTATCTCGATTATTAAAATCTAAACCTCAATATGGTGCCGCTGAGGCTGGTGTCATCCGGGAAAGTTTAGACGCAGCCAGATATATTCGAATTACGGATATAACTGAAAATGGCGAATTATCAGATGATATAGGAGTTACAGCGAAGACTATTAATGGTAAATATATTCTTAATAATAATGATATTCTCATAGCGAGAAGTGGCAATACTGTTGGAAAATCATATCTCCACAAATCAGATCGAATTAGTTATCCCTGCTTTTTTGCGGGATATATGATTCGTTTTATTGTAGATGAAGAAAGGATAAATCCAGATTATTTTTTCATATATACCCGGTTGACTATATTTAAAGATTGGGTCAAAGCTACACAACGAAGTACTGGACAACCAAATATAAACGCAGAAGAATACAGCGGATTACAAATCCCCCTTCCTCCAATAGGAATCCAACAAAAAATAGTTGATATCTATACAACAGCTCAAAATGCGAAATTGCAAAAGGATAAAGAGTCAAAAGAATTATTAGAAAGTATTGACGACTATTTGTTGGAGGCTTTATCTATTAATCCATCACAAGAGGTTTCATCGGAATCTGTATTTACAAAAAAAATATCAGAAATGATCGGAAATAGATTGGATGTCTCTTTTTACAAAGATCGTTTTGAAATGATTTCGGGAATATATCCCAATAAGAGATTATTTTCTATCGTCGATATTGATCCGACGATTCGCTTTACAGAATTGGCAGACGATACGCCGATCTCATTTATCCCGATGGAATGTATTGATGACACGTTTGGAGAGGTTAAGGAACAGCGAGAAACTACGATTGCAAAAACTAAGGGATATACAAAGTTCGAAGAGAATGATTTGCTGTGGGCCAAGATTACACCTTGTATGCAGAATGGGAAATCGGCCATAGCAAGAAATTTAACCAATGGCGTTGGATGTGGTTCCACGGAATATTATGTGATCCGACCTAAAACAGACGATTTGATAATTGACTATGTATATCTCGTATTACGACATCATGCGGTCTTAAAGGCTGCTCAAAATTCATTCGGAGGATCTGCCGGACAACAGCGTGTATCCAGTCAATATGTGAAATCCATTGTTATTCCACATCCTCCAATTGATGTTCAGAAATCCATTATAGCGACCGTAATACAAATAAAAGAACGAGCCAAGCAACTGCAAAGTGAAGGTTCAAAAGTTTTGGCGGAAGCAAAAGCGACGATAGAAAAAATGATATTAGGATGATGAAGGCATTTTACGGAATTAGTATAAAATAAGCATGTGGCATGGCAAAATTAGAAGGAATCATATATAAGACATTTGATCACTATGTAGTATTAAGAGGATTTGCGGCAATAAAAGATTTAGCCCAAATATCACACAGGCCTAAATCTTACCAGCGAAACGCAGACAAAGAGCACAAAAAAAGTATCATTCAGTTTTTGGCATCTGGTGAGTATAAATATTTTCCAGAGATAACATTAGCCTGTCGTGTTGCAAATTATACCGAGTTCGCTAAAAATATTGGTATAGACAACGCAGTAGATCGGGATGATGCTCAATTTGTTCCCGGATTGAAAGTTTTAAGCGAACGACTTCCATATGAAGGATATAGGGCTCGTCATGCTAGTTTGACAAAAAATGCGAATGACGAACTTGTTAGAGTAGACGGGAATCACCGCCTTGAAATATTTGATGAAAATAATGAGGCTCTCTGGGATGAAGCAAAAGCGGACAAACTTGAACTTGAAAAATTAATAGTTCCTTTTACTGTTATATTTTCGGAAAAAGAATTCGGAGATAAGTTTGAAGCCGGTATATTCCACAATATCAACTTTAAACAACTTCCATTACGACAAGAAGCGAGCCTGAGAATTATTCATGATATTGGCGCTTTTGATAATAAAGAATCATTAGGAAAGGAATATCCATTAGCGTTAGATTTAATAGAAGTCGTTAAGACTGGACAATTTAATGCGATCCCATGGTTATCGGTTGTAGATGATATTTCAAAATCCTATTATAGGACAACCTGTTTGTCTATTGCAAGGTTACTCATCTCTCAAAAGGAAACTCTTTATCTACAAAGGAAAGAATGTGTACTTGATTTAAAGAAAACGAGAAGGGATATTTCCAGCATTCAAAATGAAATGAATATCATAGAGGAGACTGTCAAGGCAAAGTTCGATGAAATTCAGGAGCTCGAATTGAACCAAACGGGCTTTGAAGAGATGGTCACATATAAAAAACTTAAATTAGAGATAAGCCAAATCCAAGAGCAATTAAAGTTAGAACAAAATAACCACATTAGCTTAGAGTACAAAATAGCCCATTTAGAATATAAGGCAACTAATCTTCGACGTTATCTAAAAAGTTGTGAGAACTCATCTATAATATCAGAAGCACTTACACTCTTAGTAGGAGTATATAGATCATTTAGTCAAGAAGCTCATGGAAACATTGCATTTTTATGTGCTCTTGTGTATTATGCGATTTTAGATAAGATGCAAATGCAGTCATTTATCGATTGGGCAGAACGCAATGGTATAAATAAAATAATAGAGCCTGATGATTTGTCCAAAGATTCTGCTGTCAATCTTATCATGATGTTTGAACAAATATATCAAGCGAAGAAAAATGAAATCTTTATATCTATGCAATTCGGAGATTCTCAGAGTGAATTAATATATGAAAAAATAACACGAGCTATAGAAAGATTCAATGAAAAGCATAAGAGTATTCGTCTAAATGCGACTCCCATTCGTATTGATAGGACCGTCGAATCAAGTACCTTTTCAATACAAGATCGCATATTGGAGGCTATAAAATCATGCAGTTTAATCATCGCAGATTTGAGTAGTTCTAATATCAATGTTTATCATGAAATTGGTTATGCTATGGGAGTTGCGGAATCTCATAATATGATTCCTAATATGATATTACTGTATAAAGAAGATACAAACCATAATAAAGAGAAAAAAGATATTGATAAATTCGTAGGGTTTAACTTGAGAAATTTATCTCAGTTGCGATTTAAAGATTACAAACAACTTGTAGATGGCTTAGTTGATAGATTAGAAAAACATTATGGTGTATAATTATGGGAAAAACAGTAACAACATATCTTATAGATGGAGATCCGCAAGGAATCCAGTATGCATTTATAAGTAATAAGATTTGCCAGATGTTTGTGATTCCTCGTTCAAATTTGGCCTATTTGAACGAACAGGAGAAACTACATAAACCTGCGTTTTATATCTTGATCGGAGAAGATGAGTCGACTAAGCCTCAGGCTTATATCGGAGAAACGGAAAACTTCAGAGAGCGAGTGAAAGACCATGACAATAAAAAGTTGTTTTGGCAAAAGGCACTCATATTCGTATCAAAGGATGCTGATTTAACAAAAGCTGATGTGCAATATTTGGAGCATAAGGCGATTGTCTCTGCGAAAAAAGCGAATACTTTCGTGTTGAGCGATAACGAGCAAGTTCCTAAAGCGCCTAATTTGCCTGAGTATCGGTTGGATACAATAGATGAGTTTTTCGAGGATGTGAAATTTTTGGCGTCTTTTATAGGTTGTAATATTTTCAATTTGGCTAAACCCAAAGTTGAACACTTATTTTATACTAAAGGAAGAGGTTGTGATGCAACGGGCTTTTACAATTCTGACGGATTTACCGTGCTAAAAGGGAGTGTAATTGTTCCAAAAATGGGACCTTCGTTTAAGTGGAAGGAGAAGCGCGAAAAGATGTTGCGTGAATATACTATGTTCAAAGGCGCTAAATTGATAATGACCTCTGATAAAACTTTTTCAAGTCCCAGTACTGCTGCCGATTTCTGTATCGGAAGCAGCAATAACGGTTGGCTTGTTTGGAAAGATAAGGATGGAAATACATTAGATTCCGTCTATCGGAAACAATTGGAATAATTGGTGACATCTGATATTGTAACGCTTATGATAAACTTTGATGAATATATTCGCCAAAGCGAGCCGCAAAAACGGGAAAAAGGTTATGCATGGCAGACCGCAATCGGATTACAGGCCGTCGATGGCTTGAAACCTTCTGACTACTTGATTGAGACCGCACGTAAAGATATTGAGGGCGAGATAACAATCGACGAAGCCGAACAACTTATTCGTAGCTATTATCAATCGAAAATAGCACATACGCCCGAAGATGCGGAAATACACGAAGCGGATATGGCATCAACCAACATCCGTCGACTTCTTACCGAGAAAACTTTTGCTTTTACACTTGTCGGACTGACATCAATTCATCGCCGGATTTTTGACGGGGTATTCAAATTTGCGGGACAAATCCGCGATTACAATATTACCAAAAAGGAATGGGTGCTGCGCGGTGATACGGTGCTGTATGTTTCCGCACCCGACCTTCGCAAAGCGATCGAATACGACTTGGAACAAGAACGCCAGTTCGACTATTCAAAAGTGGACAGGAATGGATTGGTGAGCCACATCGCCCAATTCGTATCGGGATTATGGCAAATCCATCCGTTCGGCGAGGGAAATACCCGGACGACTGCTGTGTTCACGATTCTCTATCTACGTTCTATAGGGTTTGACGTAACAAACGACCTGTTCGCCAATCATTCGTGGTATTTCCGTAATGCGCTGGTACGCGCCAACTACCAAAACGTGCAAAAAGGCATTATGCGTAATTCCGAATATTTGGAGCGGTTCTTTCGTAATCTTCTATTGGGTGAAACGAATGAGTTGCGGAATCGGTATATGGTGATTAATGCTCCGGAAGAGCTGACGGCAAAACAAGTCCAGCAAATCGACCGTACAAGTACCGAACAACCTGCCGTACAAGTAACCGAACAAGTTCACGCTTTGTTGTTAGCTTTGTCAAACGAACAGTTATCGTTAAAAGTATTGATGGAGAAAGTCGGCTTGAAACATCGTCCGACATTTTTGGAGAATTATATCAATCCGGCTTTTCAAGCGGGTTTCATCAAGGTCCTCTACCCAGAAAAGCCAAATCATCCGAGACAGAAATATCTGCTTACAACCAAAGGATTAGCTTTGTATAATGAAATTGAGAAGAATATGGGAACGATTCATAGGAAATAAAACAGAGTAAAACATAACATCATGATACAAAGCGTTAACAAATATCATATCTACGAAATTCTTTCATCGGATGGTAATTTTTACTATACTATTCCAAAATATCAGCGTGAATACACGTGGAGTCATCGCGAATGGGAAGCTCTTTACGATGACATCAGTGAGAACAACGATGAGTATTTCATAGGATCTATCATATGTATTCCTTTGGGCGATGCTATCAATCCTTATTTAGAAGTGATAGATGGTCAGCAGCGACTGACTACCATCAGCCTATTCCTAACAGCTATTTATACTCGCTTGAAGGAATATAAGGACGATTTGAGTGAGGATGACGAAGACGTGATACCATCATTAAGGAAGTCGCTGAAAAGCAAGAATTCTCCGAACGAAATGAAGCTGGTGCCACAGGTGCAGAATTTCAATAAGGATGATTTTGATTACCTATTGACCGAGGTAGGGTTGCGAAAATCTACTGTACCAAAGCGCGCCTATTACCCCATGAGAAAAATTGCTCGTTGCTACACCTATTTCTTAAAGCGTCTCGATAAAGAGATGGAGGGTATGGATGGTCATAATGCTATCAATTTCTTGTTGGGTAAGTACAATAAAGTGAAGCAAGCCATGCTGGTTAAGATAGAGGTCTCTACTCATTCTGACGCTTACGTGCTGTTTGAGTCACTGAACAATCGAGGAACGCCATTGACCGCGATCGATTTGATGAAGAACCTTATTATGGCACGGGCGGAGAGTAACAATCTGACTATTGACGACTGCTTCAACCGTTGGCAAATGTTGCTCGGCAACCTATCCGATGACTATGGGATACAGGAACGTTTTTTTCGTCACTATTATAATGCCTTCAAGCATCGTTTGAATGAGCCTTTCCAGAGTACCAATGACCGCAAGAAAGACCCGTTAGGTGTTGTGGCCACTCGCTCTAATTTGCTCAATATTTTTGAGAGTCTTATTAATAAAGACTTGCCTTCTTTCCTCGATGATATTTTACTTTGCGGGCAAATTTATTCTTGGCTCATTCTACAAGATTCTACAGAAACGACCTATCGTAAAGCTCTGGAAGACCTCGACCATATCCAAGGTGCCCCTTCTTACCTTCTCCTCATGTACGTGATGAGAAATAAGAAAGAACTTACTGTTACTGAAGATCAAATCAACCAACTCATCCGATTACTTGCTAAGTATTTTGTTCGCAGAAATATCACGGACTATCCAAATACACGTGATTTGACTCGAATCTTTATGGATATTATCAGTAAAATAGAAGAATCGAATTCTGTTGGCAATGATGTAATGACACTGATTGTGGACATACTGAGTATACCTGCCAATTGTGCTTCCGATGAGCAATTCCGTCGAAGTTTGGAAGGTGATGTATATAAAGATAATGTAGGTGCTACGCGCTACATACTTTGTAAACTCGCAGAGTCTGCCATGACACAGGAGACATGGACTGATTTATGGAGACGTACTGATAAGAAGGTGTTTGTGTGGACTATCGAACATATCTTCCCCGAAGGGGAAAATATTCCACAATGTTGGGTGGATATGATTGCTAATGGCGATAAGAATTTAGCCCAAAAGTATCTGGAGGAGTACACCCATAAAATTGGAAACCTTACTATTACGGGTTATAATAGTACACTTGGCAACAAGTCGTTTGAAGAAAAGCGCGACCGAAAAAGTAAGGACGGCAAACGCTTTATAGGTTATAAGAACGGGCTTGAAATAAATCGTGGGATAGCTACTAAAGATACATGGACGATTGAGGACATCAAAACTCGTACCACAGCCTTGGTGGATGAGTTAATAGAAATTTATGAATTTCCATGAACTGTGTTTAATGTGTTGATTATCAATATTATCTAAGTTGGATTGTTCCTTCTTTTATTTTTCATTATCTATTATGCAATATATTGATAATCAATTAATTGAGTATGATTATTTGCCGATGCAGAAAATATTGAAATTGCTCATATTATTGATGTTTAGATAGTTGTGTATGATGTGAAGTGTGTCGGGGACATTCTGGGGACGGAATTTTGCTGGCCAAAAGAAAAAAGAGTAAATATAAAATGGCTTTTTGCCCCATATAGGAGGTTATGTCTCCTAAAAATATAAACATGAACGTAATCCGTGCAAAAGGTCAATTATAGGAGTTTAGTCTGGTTTGTTGTATATCTATTCAAGTTCTAAATTAAACCTTCTTCACAACGTCGAAATAACGAACATCGGCAACAAGAATGCTCGTCTCATCTGACGAGGATGGAAACAGCTGTTACCGCCTCCGCGATAAGTATGAAGAATA
>ERZ1643249.609-NODE-609-length-40186-cov-6.308714_pt1 | contig 40186 bp, 37 predicted proteins | sample MGYA00579263_ERZ1643249 | MGnify/ENA primary metagenome ERZ1643249 (study PRJEB29033, sample SAMEA4952264) | chicken gut metagenome | biome: Broiler Chicken; feature: Gastrointestinal Tract; material: Caecum | place: Ireland | collected 2018 | study: Broiler...
CGCAGAAGCGCATTGCCCACTACATTTTGGAGCATTATGAAAAAGCCGCCTTTATGACCGCTGCCCGCATCGGTTCCACCATCGGCGTCAGCGAATCCACCGTCGTCCGCTTTGCCGCCGAGGTTGGCTGCGACGGCTATCCCCAGCTGCAAAAGGCCCTGCAGGAGATCATCCGCAACCGCCTGACCTCGGTGCAGCGCATGGAGATCACCAGCGACCAGATCGACCGCGGCAACGTCATCAGCAAGGTGCTTTCGATGGACATCGAGCGCATCAAGCACACCATGGAGGAGCTGGACACCCAGAGCTTTGACCTGGCGGTGCAGAAGATCATCCACGCCCGCCGCATCTATATCATCGGCGTGCGCAGCGCGGCCTCGCTGGCCAGCTTTCTGCAGTTTTATTTCAACCACATCTTTGACAGCGTCATCCTCATCAACACCTCCAGCACCAGCGAGATGTTTGAACAGCTGTTCCGCATCAGCGACCAGGATGTGCTGATCTCCATCAGCTTCCCCCGCTACTCCCAGCGCACCCTGAAGGCCGCAAAGTACGCGCGGGAAAAGGGGGCGGACGTCATCGCCCTGACCGACTCGGTCTCCTCCCCGCTGTATTCGGTGGCCAACATCAGCCTGCTGGCGCGCAGCGACATGGCCTCGTTTGTCGACTCGCTGGTGGCGCCGCTGAGCGTGCTCAACGCCCTGGCTGTGGCGGTCGGCCTGGAAAAACAGGATGAGATCCGCCAGACCTATGCCCAGCTGGAGCGCATCTGGGATCAATACAACGTCTATGAAAAGGTGGAGGAATCTGCAATCGATGAAGAACAACCACAGTAACGCCCGAACCGTCCTGATTATCGGCGCGGGAGCCGCCGGGCTGATGGCCGGCATCCGGGCCGCCGAAAAGGACCCGAACCGGCAGGTTTTGATCGCCGAACGGATGGAGCGCCCCGGCCGCAAGCTGCTGATTACCGGCAAGGGCCGCTGCAACGTCACCAACTGCTGCACCATCGAGGAGTTCATGCCCAACGTGCTGACCAACCCCCGCTTTCTCTACAGCTCGCTCAACGCGCTGAGCCCCTACGAGGTGATGGGCTTTTTTGAGGAGTGCGGCGTCCCCTTAAAGGTGGAGCGCGGCGAGCGGGTCTTCCCCGTCTCCGACCACTCCTCCGACATTGTCAACGCGCTGGTGCAGAAAGCTAAAGACATCGGCTGCCGTTTTCTCTACAACTGCCGTATCAAGGAGCTGCTGCTTGAGCAGACCGATGACGGCCAGACAGTGCGCGGCGCGCTGACCGAAGGCGGGGAAAAGATTTTGGCGGACGCAGTCATCGTTGCCACCGGCGGCAAGAGCTACCCCGCCACCGGCTCGACCGGGGACGGCTACCAGCTGGCGCGCCAGGCCGGGCACCGGGTGACGCCGCTGCGCCCCTCGCTGATTCCGCTTGTCTGCAAGGAAAAATACTGCCGGGACATGATGGGGCTTTCCTTAAAAAATGTCACCCTGCGCGTGGTGGATACCCAGAGCGGCAAGGAGGTCTTTTCCGAGCTGGGGGAAATGCTGTTCACCCACTTCGGCGTTTCCGGGCCGCTGGTGCTGAGCGCAAGCTGCCACATGCAGCCGGACAAAAACGGCTCGCTGGAACGCTACCGGCTGTACATCGACTGGAAGCCCGCCCTCAGCATCCAGCAGCTGGACGCCCGCATCCTGCGCGACTTTGAGCAGTTCATCAACAAGGACTTCATCAACTCGCTGGGGCAGCTGCTGCCGCGCAAGGCCATCCAGCCGGTCGCCAAGCTCAGCGGCATCCCCTTCGAGACCAAAATCAACCAGATCACCCGCGAGCAGCGGCTGGGGCTGGTGGAGTTAATCAAAGCCATGCCCATCACACCGGTTGCCTTCCGACCCATTGAGGAGGCGATCGTCACCGCAGGCGGGGTGGACGTCGCGCAGATCAACCCCAAAACGATGGAGTCCAAACTCGTCTCCGGCCTGTACTTTGCCGGCGAGCTGCTGGATGTGGACGGCTATACCGGCGGCTTTAATCTGCAGATCGCCTTTTCCACCGGCTACGCCGCCGGGCAGGCCGTCTAGCATGGCGGGGCGCACAAATGAAGAATAAACAACTGCTTCCCTTCCTGCCCCTGATTGGATTTCTGGCCTGCGACCTGCTTGCGGTTTTGCTGGGAGTTTTCTTTTCCCTTTCGCTGCGCTCAGCCCCAACGCTGTTCTGCGTATGGGGGAGCTTTTTGGCATTGCTGCTGGCAGGCGGATACGCCTTCCGGCAGCTTTGGAGGCATCTGCGGCGAACCGCTGTAAAGGTATTAAGTGTTTTTGCTGCGATACTGCTGACCGGTGCGGCAGGTGTGATAGGGCTTTATCTGTTTGTTTTTGGCCTGTTCGGCTATATGCCGGAGCACGTTGTGGAGCAAAACGGCCAGCCGATGCTGGCCCGGGTGAACAGCTTTCTGGATGAAAGTGTTTCCTTTTACGAATACAAAGGCCCTCTGTTTTACGGCAGGCAGCTCGGAGTTGCCTACTACGGAAGCGGCTCCGGCGACCCGATTGCCGAAGGGCAGGAGCCGCGGTCTGTCCTCTTTTTTGAATAGACGCCCGGCTTTTCCGTTTTCCTCATCTTCTGTCAGAACTGATAAAAGCATCCACTTTCTTTTTTGCGAAAAATATCTTGTTTTTTTGCAAAAACGTGATAAGATAATATCTGGTTTTATTTTGGGGCAGGGCCCGGCGGGGCTTTGTCCTGTCATTTTGAGGTGGATACGATATGAATTTTCCGATTGCGATTTTGCTTTTCTGCACCATGTGCGGCCTGGTGGACAAGATCATCGGCGGCCGCTTTGGCCTTGCCGAGGAGTTTGACCGCGGCATGACCATGATGGGCTCCCTGTCCCTGACAATGGCTGGAATCTACTGCTTTGCCGTCATGCTGGGGCGGGCGCTTGCCGCCATTCTGCAGACGGTGTCGCTGCCGTTTGACCCCACCATTCTGGTCAGCAGTGTGCTCGCGGTGGACATGGGCGCTTACTCGATTGCCGATACCCTCTGCACCGACCCGGCGCAGAAAATTTTCTCCGGCGTGCTGCTGGCATCGACCCTGGGCTGCACCATCTCCTTCTCGCTGCCTATCGCTTTGGGAAGCGTGCCGTCCAAGGATTCCAAAACGCTGATGACCGGCATGGTGTACGGCATCATCGCAACCCCCGCCGCGCTGATTGTCGGCGGGCTGATGGCCGGGATGGGCCTGTCCGACTTTTTCACCCACCTGCTGCCGGTTGTTGTCATCTGCGCCGTGCTGGGACTGTGCATCTTCTACGGCGGAGAACGGGCGGTCGGCGTCTTCCAGAAGGTCGGCAAGGGCATCAACATCCTGGCAATTGTGCTGTTTGCGCTGGTGGTTGTGCAGATCTTTTTCGACACCCCGCAGATTCAGTTTGTTGACCCGGCGCTGATCGGCGAAGCGCTCACCATCGTCTTTAAGATTTCTGTGGTGGTTTGCGGCTCCTTCATCCTCTCCAATTTGATTCTTCGCAAATTCATGCACCCCATCCTCTCGCTGGCCAGAAAGATTCACGTCAACGAATTTGCCATCATCGGCATGCTGCTCAACCTGATTAACTCGGTCTCGATGTTTTCGGTCTTTGGCAAGATGGACAAGCGCGGCCAGCTGATGAACGCCGCCGCTGCCGTTACCTCCGGCTTTGTCTTTGGCGGGCAGCTGGCCTTTGTCTCCTCGGTCAACAACGACGCGGTGCTGACCTTCATCGTCTCCAAGCTGGTGGGCGGGCTTGTCTCGGTCATCATCGCCATTCTGGTCTCTCCCCCATACGATCCGCAAAGTGTAGAAGAAGAGCTGGCCGCTGCCAGAGAAAGGAACTGATTTATGCAAACGCTGTATTCCCTCATTTTCTTTAAGGACGATCAGCCCCTCTCCTGCCGGATTGTGCGGATGGAGATCTCCGACCTGCCGCAGATTTTGGCCTTTCAGCAGGAAATTTATCAAAACCTGCCGGACAAAGACATTCTCTTTCCCCTGCCACAGGAGGACTGGGAGTACCTGATGAACCACGGCTTCACGCTGGCTGTCTTCCCGGAGGAAAGCGACCGGCTGGCCTACCTCATCGGCTGCCTCTACCCCAAACGGGAGGAAAATCTGGGATTGGACGTCGGCCTGCGGGACGACGAGTTGGACCAGGTGGGACAGCTGGAAATTGCGATGGCCTCTCCCGATTTTCGCGGCTACCACATGCACAGCCGGATGTGTTCGGTCTGTGTCGACCTGTTCAAGCAGGACGGACGCACCCGATTCATTCTGTCCACCGTCTCCCCGCGCAATCTGCCCAGCCTGAAGGCGCTGCAGTCTGCCGGGCTGCAGCCGCTGGTGGAGAAGGAAAAGTACGGCGGCAAGCTGCGGTATGTGATGTTCCGGGCAATTTGACGACAGCAAAAAAGAGGGCTCCAAAAGGAGCCCTCTTTTTAATTTTCCTTTTCCAGCCGCTGCCGCCAATAAAGCGCGTAAAACTCGATTGCCAGATAGGCCAGCACCAGCACGACGACAACCTCCATCGCCACGCCCATCAGGGCGAAGGTCAGCAGCAGTGCCGCCATCATGTAGGTCATCAGGTCGTAGGCTTTTGCCTTTGCCCGGTTTGCCAGCGCGACGTTGCGCTCGTCCTTCTGCGCGATCTCCTGCTCCTTGGCCAGGGTGGGATTGCTGTCCAGCACGTGGCGGTTGACCATCTCCCCCACCCCATAGCCAAACAGGCCGCAGCCGATTCCAATCATCAGATAGGGCAGCACCCGCAGCGTTTCCCAGGAAATGCCCGAACGTCTGACCAGCCAAAAGCCGCCCAGCCAAAGTACCAAACCGCCCAGCAGACAAATTAAATTTTTCTTATTCTTCATGACTGTTCCTCCTCATAGATAAAGATGTCCTCGATGCTCAATCCAAAATAGCGCGCAATCTTAAATGCCAGTATGATGGATGGGTTGTACCGGCCGTTTTCCAGCGAACCAATGGTCTGGCGGGAAACCTCCAGCGCCGCAGCCAGCTCCTCCTGCCGGATTCCGCGCTCCTTTCGCAGCTGCTCCAAACGATTCTTCATTGTCACGCTCCTTTCAATGGAAAGTCTGCTTTCCATGTCTCCAGTATAGCAGAGCAGGCGCAAAATGTCAAGCACACTTTCCATTTTATTTTAAAAAAAGAAGCGGGAAAAATTCCCGCTTCTTTTTTAAGATTCCTCGCTGCGTTAGTTTGCAAAATTGCGCTCCTTCTCGCTGGTAACCGGGAAGCGAATCTTGCGCAGATAGAGGGTAAACAGGATGGTGCTGATCGTCCAGGTGATGGGGTAGGCCCAGAAAACCACCTGAATGTTCGGGATAATTCGAACCGCAATGGTGATGTAGGTGATGCGGAACAGGCACCAGTCCGCCAGCATGATGATCATCGGGATAATCGGGCGTCCAAAACCGCGCAGGATACCGGCGCAGCAATGCGAATACGAAAGCAGGCAGTAGAACAGGCTCAGCGTCCGCGCCTGCTGCACGCCAAAGGCGATGACATCGGAGTTGCTGTTGAACGCACCAATGAGATACGGGGCAAAGATGTAAAACAGAATGCCGATGCACTCCGCCAGAACCGGCGAGCAGATCAGGCCAAATTTCATGCCGGCTTTGACGCGGTCGTACTTTTCCGCGCCGATGTTCTGGCTGATAAAGGTGGACAGCGCCAGCGCAAAGCAGGTGACCGGCAGAAAGGCAAATCCTTCCAGCTTGTAGTAGGTGCCGCAGCCGGCCATCGCGTCTGCGCCGAAAGCGTTGATGTTTGCCTGCACGATGACGTTGGCCAGCGAGATGACCGAGTTCTGCACGCCGGACGGGATGCCCAGGGTGACGATCTGCTTGAGCATCGGCAGGTCGAAGCGAACCTTGCGCAGGGTAACCTTGTACATCGTGTCCACACTCATCAGCTTGCGGAAGGCAAGTGCCGCGCTGAGAATCTGGCTGATGATGGTCGCTAGCGCTGCGCTCGCGACGCCCCAATGGAACACCGCGACAAACAGCAGGTCCAGCACGATGTTGGTCAGCGAGGCGGTGATCAGGTACTTCATCGGGCTGCGGCTGTCGCCAACCGACTGCAGGATGCTGGCGCCCACATTGTACAGGATAACCGCTACCGAGCCGAGAAAATAGGTTCGAAAATAGGCAATAGAGCTGGGAAGCACCGTCTCCGGCGTCCCCATCCAGCGCAGGATCTGTGGTGTAAACAGCACACCCACCACCGTCAACAGCAAGCCGGCGGCAACGCCCAGCGCCACCGTCGTGTGTACGGTGCGTTCCATGCTCTTTTTGTCCTGCGCTCCATAAAAGCGGGCAATCAGGACACCGGCGCCCATCGAAACACCGTTGATAAAACCGGTCAGCAGCATAATCAGGCTTCCGGATGAGCTGACCGCCGCCAACGCTTCCTCCCCTATAAAGTTGCCGACAATCAACGAGTCAGCCGCGTTGTAAAGCTGCTGGAACAGGTTGCTGAAAAAAACCGGCACCGCAAACAGCAGCATCTTTTTGGGCACACTGCCCACCGTCAGCAGATTTTTACTTTGGTCCATAAATCAAGAAAACCCTTCCTTCTTTTTGTTGCAATGTTTCCCAACGAATTCTTCGCACCACATCCTTTTTTCTTAAAAAACGGCTCCCCTAAAAGAACCGATTTCTTCCATAACAATATACTTTTTTATCTGCTTTGTCAAGCAAATTGTTTACAGTTTACTGGCTTCATTCCTTTTTTGTTTGAGCTGACTGCAGCGGTAATTTCTCTCTTTTCCATTTTGGGACACCGAATCAATTGAAATTTTCTATAACAAATTTTCTCTTTTCTCCTCAAAAAGCGCAAAAAATCCCGCACCAAACGGTACGGGATTTTGGGACATGCGATTTAAAAGCTAAAATTTAAGCTTCTACATTGTCCGGATAGGTCTCGCTCCAGGCGTTGAAGCCGCCCTCCAGAGTGTAGACCTTGGACATGTCATAGCCCAGTGCAGACAGAACGTTGGTGGTTGCCTGCGCATAGGTCTTGCCGCTGTAGCAGATCAGCACCAGATTGTTGTCGACACCGCTGTTCAGCACTTCCTGCATGGTCGCTACGCCGGCATCAAAGTCGCCGTTTTTGGCAGCGTCCATGTCGGCAGAGATAGCACCCGGGATGTGGGAGGTTGCATAGTCCTCTGCTTTGCGGACATCGATGAAGGTGTAGTCATCGCTTTCCAGATTTGCGGAAGCGTCCTCGACGGTGATGTACTGCATCTCGACGTCCGATTCCGGAGCAACGATCTCAGCGGAAGCGGTGTCAGCAGCAGCTTCGCCGGACTCTACATTGTCCGGATAGGTCTCGGTCCAGGCAGTGAAACCGCCCTCCAGAGTGTAGACCTTGGACATGTCATAGCCCAGTGCAGACAGAACGTTGGTGGTTGCCTGCGCATAGGTCTTGCCGCTGTAGCAGATCAGCACCAGATTGTTGTCGACACCGCTGTTCAGCACTTCCTGCATGGTCGCTACGCCGGCATCAAAGTCGCCGTTTTTGGCAGCGTCCATGTCGGCAGAGATAGCACCCGGGATGTGGGAAGCAGCGTAATCCTCCGCTTTGCGGACATCGATGAAGGTGTAGTCATCGCTTTCCAGATTTGCAGAAGCGTCCTCAACGGTGATGTACTGCATCTCAACGTCCGCTTCTGGAGCGACGATTTCGCTGGAAGTTTCCTCGTCGGTGGAAGCCTCTTCCTCAGCAGGTGCTTCTTCCTCGGTGGTTTCCGGAGCTTCGGTGGTCTGCTCGGTGGTGTTGGTAGAAGTTTCGGTAGAATTTTCGTTGCTGCTGCAGCCAGCCATCATGCTGACCAGCATGGCAGCGCTCAGTGCAATTGCAAGAACTCTTTTCATGATAGAACCTCCATGTATTCAGATCAATGCATTTTTTGAAGATACATCCAGCCCCCTGCATGCAGATGATTGGCCGGATTGATATCATCGCAAGGATAGCACATTGTCTTGTCTTTGTCAATATTGCAAAAAATCCATTTTCAAAATCAAGCATGTTGTCTATAGATTTTTTCTATCATAATGACATTGACAAGACTTCGTTCGACAAGCTAAACTGAAAGCAGCTATTTTTATCAACAAAGAGGGATCCCATGAAACATAAGAAAACGGCCGTGCTGCTTGTGCTGCTGATTGCACTGGCCGCGCTGACCTGGAAGCTGTCCACCTGGCTGACGCCGCAGCAGCTTCAGCAGGCGCTGCAGCAAACCGGAGGCTGGGCGCCAGTGCTCTACATCGGGTTGTTTGTCCTGCTGCCCGCCTTTTTCTTTCCGGTGGCGGTGCTGGCGCTGGCCGGCGGGCTGCTGTTCGGCCTGTGGTGGGGCAGCGTCTACACCTTCATCGGAGCGGTGCTCAACTGTGCGCTGATGTTCTTGCTGGCAAGATACGTCGGCCGAAGCCAGGTGCAGCGCCTGGTGGAGCAGAAGCTGAGTCCCCAGTGGCAGCGCCGACTGCAGATGGCCGACGGAAAGGAAGGATTTTTGCTGCTGATTATTCTGCGGCTGATCCCCGCCGTGCCGTACAACCTGATCAACTACACCTTCGGGCTGACCGGCATCTCCTTTTCCTCCTACCTGCTGGCCTCGGCCATCGGCATCATTCCCGGGACCTTTGCCTTCATCAACATCGGTGACAAAACGCTGGAGGCGGGTTCCCCCTCCTTCTGGATCGCCATTGGTCTGCTGGTATTGTTGCTGGTGGTGACCGGACTGCTGGGGAAAAAGCTGTTTCCGGGGCAAAAAAATGCGACCTCATCAAAAAAGAATGGAGAGCAAAAATGAAAACTGCAAACAAACCCAAACGAAACTATGCCCGCTGGATCATTTTAATCGTGGCCGTTCTGCTGTGTGCCCTGTACTTTTTTGTGCCGCCGGTGCAGGAATTTGTCGGGCACGCCGCATCGGTGCTGGCCTCCGCAGACGTCGATTCGGTGGTGGAGTACATCCGCTCCTTTGGCGCCTACGCCATGATCTTTTCCTTCTGTCTGATGGTCTTTCAGTCGGTGATGGCGCCGCTGCCGGCCTTTCTGATCACCTTCGCCAACGCAGCCATCTTTGGCTGGTGGCAGGGAGCCATCCTCTCCTGGACCAGCTCGATGGCCGGTGCGGTGCTCTGCTTTTACATCGCACGCGGCCTTGGCCGGGACGTGGTGGAGCGCTTCGCCGGACAGGGCGCGCTTGCCAGCGTGGAGGGCTACTTTGAAAAGTATGGCAGCAAGACCATTCTGGTCTGCCGCCTGCTGCCCTTTGTCTCCTTCGACGCGGTCAGCTACTTTGCGGGCCTGACCCCCATCAAGCTGCTCCCCTTCCTGATTGCGACCGGCCTGGGCCAGCTGCCCGCCACAATTATCTACTCCTACGTCGGCGGCATGCTGACCGGCGGCGTGAAGTACTTTGTCACCGGCCTGCTGTGCATCTTCTCGCTGGGCATTCTGGTCTCAATCATCAAGCGCGTCTACAACGACCGGCAGACCAAAGCCGGCGCCCAAAAGGACGGTTCCCATGAATAGGGCCAACCTGTCCGGCATGAAACTGCATCAGGGGATTTCTTTTCATCCCGCCATGATGCGCGTCCCGGATTCGCCGGTTCTTTTCTGGCCGGGCTGCGCACTGCTCAATCTGGACGGGGAGATTTTGCGCAAAACCCTTTCCGTCCTGCAGCGGGCCGAACCACAGATAGCTTTGGCGGCCTGTTGCTGTGGGCAGCCGACCCGCTATCTATTGCCGAACCGGTTTGCACAGCGGCAGAAAAAAATTACCGACCTGCTGCAAAAGCACGGCATCCAGCGCATCTACACCGCCTGTCCCAACTGCACCTTGCAGCTGCGGGAGCTGGGAGGATTTGAGGTCCTGCCCATCTGGCCGCTGCTGGCCGAGGTGGTGCAGCCGCGGGACCTTGCCCCTCTCCCACAAGGAAAAACCTTTGTCTGGCACGACCCCTGCCCCACCCGACGCGACCTGATCCAACAGCAGGCGGCGCGGCAGCTGCTGGAAAGATGCGGGTGCAGCTTCATCGAACCGGAGCACACCGGCTGCAGCACCATCTGCTGCGGAAACTTCCACATGACCCACACCCTGCGCCCCGAGGTCAGTGCCCAGATGCGGCAGCGGCGGCTCAACGAATTTCCTGCCGGCCGGGTCATTCTCAGCAGCTGCGAAGGGTGCCTTGGTGCCTTCCGTTCGGAGGGACGGCAGGCGATGCACCTGCTGGAACTTCTGTTCGGCCAAAGCAGCTCGCACAGCTGGGGCAACCGCATCCGCACCACCTTGTCTATCCGCTGAAAGCAAACAGAGCGTCAACCTTTTCGGTTGACGCTCCTTTTCTTTTTATCGAATATCCCGATACATGTCGGCAATCTTCTGCGAGTCGACCCCCAGCCGGTAAAGGCAGCGCAGCCAGAACATCTTGCCCATCGTCAATAGCGGGAACCGCCTTTGATAGCGCCGCCCCGAGGTGATGATTGTGCTGTCCAGTACCACCAGCGGGATGTGCTGCCGCTTCATCCGCAGTGACAGCTCATAGTCCTCCATGAGCGGCAGGTCGGGGAAGCCGTTCTGCTGCAAAAACAGTTCGCGGGTCATAAAGATGCCCTGGTCGCCGAAAGCGATCCGCCCCTTTTTGGCCCTGCGGTTAGAAAAATAGGTGTTGCATCCCATGAAAGGGCCGTCGTAGTCAAAGCCGATGGTAAAGCAGCCAAACTGCGCGCCCCCCTCCACCGCCGCGGCAATCTTCCGGTAGGCGTCCTGCGGCAGCAGGCTGTCGCAGTGGACAAACCACAGCACCTGCCCTGTGGCCTCCCGGGCGGCGGCGTTCATCTGGCGGGCGCGGCCTTTTGGGCAGGCGATTACGCGCGCTTTGCCCTTCAGATGTTCCAGCGTCCCGTCGGTGCTGCCGCCGTCGGCAAAGAGGATTTCCCAGTCGCCGGGCATTTTCTGCAGCATGGCAAGAAAGGAATCGACCTTTTTGATCTCGTTTAACACCGGAACAATCAGCGAAACCTTCATCCGCTACTCCCCTTTCAGAAAGTCCCGGCGGACATAGTCATTGAGGATCCGCTCCAGAAAGTCCGGGGAGAGATACTCCTTGATTTTCCGGAAGGTGTCGGCGTTGACCAGCGGGCGGTTAGGCTGGGAATATTCCCGCATTGCCATCGCGCACCAGGTCACCCCGCGCAGGCAGGTCACGGTGAAGTAGAGCGGCAGCCGCTCCGAAAGCGCGGAGAGGTCCAGCCGCTCCCCCACCGCTTGCCGGTAAAGCCCGACAAACTGCCTGATCTCTTCCGGGGTAAGGATGACGTCGGTCTTCCAGAAGGTGGTGGTGGGTACCAGAAAGTGACCCAGATCCTGCTCCGGCTCGCTCAAAATCGGCTTCTCCCAGTCGATGAGGTAGCTCTTTGCCCCTTGGTTGATGAGGAAGTTGCCGGAATTGAGCTCGGTATTGACGATACAGCGCGGCGATTTGGCCGCTTCCTTTAAGGGCAGTTTGCCGATCTCCCGCACCAGCTGTTCCAGCAGCCCGCAGACGGTGCGGTCGGCTTTCTCCCAGCAGTAGTAGTGCTCCACCATTTCAAGGCACTCCTCAAAGATGGCCTGCGCCGGGTATTCGGGGCGGAGCAGCCGCGTCTGCTGTGGGACAGGGGTGGTGTGGATGTCCGCCAGAATCTGCGCGGCATCCGCAAGGTCGCTCTCATAACGCAGCGGCCTGCCGGGCAGCCACTCCATCACCAGGATGCCGTAGGGGAAAAGCTCCCTGCTGTCGTCGCAGAACAGCGGTTTGGGCGTCCTGCCGCTCGGCTCCAGCGCCTGCAGGGCGGAAAATTCGTAGGCAATCTGGTCCTGCAGGTGCATCTGGCTGCCGGTATTGATGCGCAGCACCAGCCGCTTGCCGCTCACCGGGTGAACAAACAGGTAGTTGAGGTTGTACTCCCCCTGCCCCAAAACGGAGAAGGACAGCTCGGTTCCCTCCTGCAGCCCCAGCTGTTGCAGGAAACGCCCGCTGTGTGTCAGTTCCCAAAATGCTTTTGTCTCAATCAAACGAGTATCCCTCCTTGACAAGCTGCCGTAAAAACGCAGCGGTATGGCTGTCCGGCGCGGCGCTCCTCCACAGGCGCTGCAGGTCGCCGGGGGTGTCGACATCCTCGCAGGGCAGGGTGGACTGGATGGTCCTGCCCACCCGCTCCGCCGCCCGGCAGGTCTGCTCATAGACGGTGGCGCCGCCATAATGTTGGTTTACAAAAATTGCGGTACAGGGACGCTTCATCCCAATCAAGTAGTATCCCCCATCCCGCGACGGGCCGATAACGAGGTCCGCCCCCTCCAAAGCGGCAAACGCCGCCTCAAAGTGGGCTTTGCCCAGCAGCGGCAGATCGCTTCCGGTCAGCACACAGGCCGCATACCCCCGCGCAAGCACCCAGCGGAGGGCGTTGTCCATCCGCTGGCCAAGGTCCGCCCCCTGCTGCTCCAGAAAAGCTTTTGCAAAGGGGAAGATTTCCCGCAGCGGTTCCCAGTGCGGCTCAGGCGCGTAGGCGACAAAGAGGTCGGCGTCCAACTGCCGGTACACATCGGCTAAATCCTGCAAAAAGGCGGTGTGCAGCCGCGCGCAGTTTTTTCCGCCCAGCAGCGGCATCAGCCGGGTCTTGGTTTTGCCGGGCACCGGCACACGGGTAAAGCAGATGACTGCTTTTTTCATCAAACCCTTCCCCCTCACTGTGCAAAGGGCGCGAGCTGCAAAGCCGACCAGCTCTCATAGAGATTTTGGCGGAAAGCGGCTGCGTCCTTTGCGCGCGGGAGGTTGAGAACGGTGTCGCCCTGCTTGCTCGGGTTTAAAAAGCCGGTGCGCAGCTGCTCCTCCTCGATGGAGCAGCGGATCGGGACATCCTCAAACAGCTGGGGATAGAGCAGGTAGGCCGCTGCGACCGCGTCCCAGCAGTAGGAGCCTTCCTCCCCATAGACGGCCTTGCGCGCGTCAAAGCGGTAGCCGCATTTTTTTGCGATGTAGGCTCCCACCCGGCTGCTCTCCACCTGCATGTGCTCCATAAACTCGGCCTTTGGCAGGTAGGAGACCGGCAGGCAGTTGTTGCCGGTGAGGATCGAGATCTTTTTCCCCCTGCTCAGCACGGCGGCAGCAGCTTTATGGTTAATTGAAAAATTAAGCTCCGGGCAGTGCTTGCCGTGAGTGTAGAGTGTTTCGGTGATGCCGCCCATCAGCACCACCTGCCCCAACTTATCAAAGATGCCACTGTCCAGCAGCATCGCTCCGTAGAGGTTGGTCAACGAACCGATTCCCAAAAAGCTAACCTCGCCGGGATAGCGGTTCGCAAGCTCCACAATTTTGCGGGCGCTTTCTCCACAGGGGTTCTCCCCCTGCCCGGCGCCGGGATAGAGCGGGATTTCGCCGCTGAGTCCGGTCTCCTCCAGCAGTTGCCGGGAGCTTTCATACACCTGTTGGGCGGTGCCGTTGCCAAAGGTGCAGCAGAAGGCCAGCACCTGCGCCCGGCCACGGTTGCCCAGCAGGTACAAAAACGCCAGCGCGTCGTCCATCGGGTAGCCCTCTATCCCGACAGTGTTGTCGCAGTCAAAGATGATCTTTTGCATCGTCAGTCTCCTTTTCATCATTCTTTTTTTACTATAACGTATCCCTTCCCACTTGTCCAGCCTGCGCGGTGATTAAAATTTTAATGATCCACTCCCTTTCTATTGTTTTTTTCGATACCGAGTTCAAAACCGCTAACTTCGCTTGACTTTTTGGGAACGTTCTTCTACAATAGGAACAGACTCAACAAGCAGCGCGGTTTTGCCCGTGCTGCTTTTGTCAGGACAAAACAAGGAGGATATTGTATGCGAAAATTACTCGCACTTCTGCTGGCCTTCACCCTGCTGTTTTCCTTCAACGGCTGCGGCCAGAAACAGAGCGGGACCCAGGAGCTTGACCTAAGCTCCGCCGAGTGGGACGAGATTGTCGAGGCCGCGCGCGGCACCACCGTCACCTTTTACGGCTGGGGCGGCGACGAAAACCGCAACAACTGGCTGAACACCACCGTCGCCGACTATGTCAAGGAGCACTATGACATTGCGCTGGAGGTGGTGGGGATGGACATCAACGACATCCTCTCCAAGCTCTCGGGCGAAAAGCAGGCCGGCAGCGAAACCGGCAGCATCGACATGATCTGGATCAACGGCGAAAACTTCTACTCGGCGAAAGACAACGGCCTGCTGTACGGCCCCTTCACCGGACAGCTGCCAAACATGGAAGCCTACATCGATCTGGAGGACCCGGAGACGCTCAACGACTTCTGCATGCCGATCGAAGGGTATGAAGCGCCCTATGCCAAGGCTCAGATGGTCTTTTTTAACGACAGCGCCGTCACACCGGAGGCGCCTGCTTCCGCCGAGGAGCTGCTGGAATTCTGCAAGAAATATCCCGGCAAAGTCACCTACCCCGCCCTCCCGGACTTTACCGGCAGCGCCTTTGTGCGCAACATCATCTATGAGCTGTGCGGCTGGGAGCAGTTCCAGGATATGGAGGCAGACTACGACACCGTCAAGGCGGCCATCGAGCCTGCGCTGGACTATCTGCGGGAGCTCAACCCCTACCTCTGGAACGAGGGCAAGACCTTTCCGGAATCCTCCACCACGGTGGACGCGATGTTCGCCGACGGGGAGCTGGTAATGGACATGAGCTACGGGCCGTTCAGCGTGGCAACCGGTATTGCGGAGGGCACCTACACCGACACCACCCGCACCTTTGTCTTTGACAACGGCACCATCGGCAACACCAACTATATGGCCATCGCCTTCAACTCTCCCAACAAGGCCGGAGCGATGGTGGTCATCAATGCCATCCTCTCCGCCGAGCTGCAGCTGACCCAATACGAACAGCTGCGCGAGCTGCCGGTGGTCAGCGCGGACAAGCTCAGCGCCGAGGAACAGGCGGCCTTCGATGCGGTCGACCTCGGTAAGGGCGTGCTTTCCCAGGCCGAACTGCTGGAGCACCGCCTGCCGGAAATGCCGGCCGATCTGGTGCCGGTCATCGAGGAGATCTGGCTCAACGAAGTTGTTGGCAAATAGGTTCTAAACAGTATGCGATTGCGAAGAACGGTACAGCCAGGCTGCACCGTTCTTCTGCGTCTTTTTCACAAGTGAAAGAAAGGAGGAAACTGGCTTTTCGATGTACAACAAAAAAATGCTTCCCCTTCTGCTGCTTCCCTTTTTGGGGATCACCGCGCTGGTGCTGCTGGCCATCGGCAACGTGCTGCTGCAAAGTTTGGGCTACATCCCCGCCTTCGGGCTGGACGAGCTGACACTGCAGTACTACCAGGAGGTGTTTTGGCAGAAGGAATTTGCCGGCGCGCTGCTGGTCAGCCTGCGCATCGCCTTTTTGTCGGCGGTTTTGGCCTGCGTCTTTGGGGTGCTGCTCTGCTTTGCCCTCATTCAATGCAGACAGACCCGCAGGCCTCTGTTTTATCTGATCCGCCTGCCCATCCTGACCCCGCACGCGGTGGTGGCGGTGTTTGTGGTCAACCTGCTCTCCCAAACCGGGCTTTTTGCGCGTGCGGCCTTCGCGCTGGGGCTGATCAGCGACTACCCGCAGTTTCCCCAGCTGCTCTACACCCCCTCCTACACCGGGACGATTTTGGCCTACCTCTGGAAGGAGATTCCCTTTGTGGCCTACTTTGTGCTGGCGCTGATGTCCAGCGTCAGCTCTACCCTGGGGGAGGCGGCGGAAAATCTGGGAGCTTCGCCGGTCCGCAGCTTCTTTGAAATCACTCTGCCGCTCTCGCTGCCGGCCATTTTGAAGGCGTTTCTCATCATCTTCATCTTTGCCTTTGGCGGGTACGAGCTGCCGTTTCTGCTGGGCAGCACCCTGCCCAAGGCGCTGCCGGTACAGGCGTATCTGAGCTACCAAAGCCCCGACCTGCTGCAGCGCCCCTACGCGATGGCGATGAATGGGGTCATCCTGCTGCTCTCCTGCTCGATGGCGCTGCTGTACGCCCTGCTGACCGCCCGGCTTTCCAAGCGGATTGGAGGTGGCAGACAAGGATGAAGCGCACAAACCACCCCTTGCTGCGGCTGATTCTGGTGCTTGCCGCCGCCATCATTCTGGTGCCGGTGGCGGTGCTGCTGCTCTGGAGCGTCACCGGGCGCTGGCCCTGGCCCAACCTGCTGCCCGAAAGCTACACCCTGCGCACCGTGCAGGAGCTGCTGTTCGGCTCGGCCAACTTACCGGCGCTGCTGTGGAGCAGCATCTCGCTCTCCGCCATCGTCGCGCTGCTGAGCACCGCCACCGGCCTGCTCACTGCCCGCGCCACCGAGCTGTACTCCTTCCGAGGAAAAAACCTTGTGCATCTGGGCTCCATTCTTCCGCTGCTGGTGCCGGGCACCGTTTTTGCGATGGGCATTCAGATCACGCTGATCCGGCTGGGACTGTCCGACACGGTGGCCGGAGTCGTGCTGGTCCACCTGATCTGCGCTGCCCCCTACTCCATCACCATCCTCACCGACGTCACCCGCGCTTTAGGCAGCCGGTATGAGGAACAGGCGGCGGTGCTGGGCGCTGCGCCGCTGCGCGCCTTCTGGGAGGTCAGCTTCCCCGCTTTGCTGCCGGGCATCCTCTCCTCCTTTTCGATGGCGTTCATCATCTCCTACAGCCAGTACTTCACCACCCTGATGGTGGGCGGCGGCAGGGTGAAGACCATTTCGCTGGTGCTGGTGCCCTATATCCAAAGCGGTGACCGCGCGCTTTCCTCCATCTATTCCGCGGCGTTTGTCGGGAGCGCGCTGCTGGTCTTTTTCATCTTTGAAGCCTTTATCCGCCGCTGTACGAAAGGACGTGCCTAATGCTGCTGCAACTTTGCGGCCTGACGGTCGCGCTGCAAAACGAAACGATTCTCTCCGACCTCTCCCTCTCGGTGCAGAAGGGGGAGTTTCTCGCCCTGCTCGGCCCGTCCGGCTGCGGCAAGAGCACCCTGCTCAAGTCGATTGCGGGCATTGTCCCCCTCCAACAGGGGCAGGTTATTCTGGACGGGCAGGACATTACCCGCACCCCTGTCCACAAGCGCGGGACGGTCATCCTGTTTCAGGAGATGCGGCTATTTCCCAACATGACGGTGCTGGAAAACGTCGCCTTTCCTCTAAAAATGCAGGGCATCGGCAAAACCCAGCGGCTCAAGCAGGCGGAAGCTTTCCTGCAGCAGGTGCAGATGGGCAACTACAGCCGGCGGCGGGTCTATGAGCTCTCCGGCGGGCAGCAGCAGCGGGTCGCGCTGGCCCGCGCTCTGGCGGCGCAGCCGAGGGTGCTGCTGCTGGACGAACCCTTCTCTGCCCTGGACGAAAACCTGCGCGGCGAGATGCGCGCGCTGGTCACCCAGCTGCACCGCAGCCTTGGGATGACGACGGTGCTGGTCACCCACGACCGCGCCGAAGCCCTCTCGATGGCCGACCGGGTGGCGGTGATGTTTGGCGGGCAGATCGCCCAGACCGGCACGCCGCAGGAAGTCTATGACCATCCGGTCAACCGGCGGGTAGCCGACTACTTTGGAGACTGTGTCTACCTGAGCGGGCAGATCAGCGACCATCTTTTCTGCTGCGAACAGCTGCCCTTTGCCGTCCCCGCCCCCTCCCTGCCAGACGGCCGCTACGAGATGATGCTGCGCTGTTCGGCCCTGCACCCGGAACAGGAGGGAGATTTTGCCGTAGAGGTAAGGGACATCCAGTTCCAGGGTGCGCAGACCGCCGTCACCTTCTGCCACCATTCCCTCACCTTTCAAAAGACCTTTGAACGGCGCCCCGACTGGAAGGTGGGCGACCGGCTCTCCTGCAAGCTGGACTGCTCGGGGGCAGTATTTTTCTTACAGGATTAAAAGAAAAGGACAGCAGCCGCTGTCCTTTTCTTTTATAATACAATCTCCGGATTTTCCCGCGGCATCCAAGCGTTGAGCAGTTCGACCTCGACCTTCTGCGCGTCCGGGTCGACCGGTGTTTGCAGCGGCACATAGCGGGGGCGAATGCCATGCGGGCCTTTCTCTTCTTTATCGCCGCTCATTCCCAGCTCGGTATCTCTGTTGCGTGTCGGAACTAGGCTGTTCAGATAGGGCCGGTCATAGAAGTCGAGCTGGATGTCCTCCTCGCTTTCGTAAACAATCAACGGCAGGCATTTACCTTTAGGACAGAGTTTTGCAGCGGTTCGTTCCCACGACCATTTGAGCTGCCGCAATTCCTCCTCCGAACATTTTCCACTTTCCTTCCAGTCGCGAATTCTCTCCTCCTGGTCGCTCCACAAATCATAGAGCTGCACCTGCTCAATCCAAAAATGGTGCTCCCTGCCCTCGACGGTGCAGGTATAGGCGCGCTCCTTCATCCCCACCGAGAGGGTCATGCGCTTGCGCGCGGGGACCTTTTCACTTTCCTTTCTTGGAATCAGGCGAACCGGCTCGTTCGGGTTTTGGGAAGCCGTTTTGGCCAGCGGCAGCAGCTCCTGCCAGGGGATGTCGAGCGAGAGACGATGCAGATATTGATGCTGAAAATCGCCGCCCAGCTGCTCGGCTTTGACGCCGGCCTTAAAAAAGCGCGCGATGAGCAGCACGCCTGCATCCCCAATATCACCGGCGGAAGATGCTGGAATTCTGATCTCCCGGCCGCCAAGACAGATTTTTCCCATGCCTTCCAGCAGGGACGGACGGTGATAGGAGGGCTGGCGATTCTGGGTCAGCATCTGGCGGTAGGTTTTGGGCTTTGGGCGGCGAATGCGCTGGCGCTCCAGCTCCCAATCCTCCTCGTAGGCCCTGCGGTCATAGGTCAGCGCAACCAGCTGGGGCTTTTCTCTCCGCTCATCCGGCGGCAGAAATCCCAGCAGCTGCAGCTCTCGCCCATCCTCCGAATCAAAATACCGGTCGAGCGGGACGAGAGCATCCTCCTGTGGGAGGGAAAGAATCTGCTGGAGCAAAGAAAGGGTCAGGTTCATGAAACAGCGCCTCCTTCTGTTTTTCCTTTTATTATAGCGGCGGGGGCCTTTGAAGTCCAGCTCTTTTTTGACATCATACATAAACTTTTTGCGACCAGAAAAAAGGCGCTCGCTTTTCGGCTTCGGATGTGCTAATATAAAAATAGAAAACACGGCAAGGGAGGAAAGGCAGCATGTTATCGGATTTATTAGATTTTCTTCTACAGGTCAGCATCTGGGGGACGGACAACGAGGTTTTTTCCAAAAGGACACAGCGGGTCTTTCAGGGAATCATTTTGTTGTTCCTGATCGCCTTTGCCGCGGTGGGGGTGCTGCTGTTGTACGCAGGATGTGATACAGGCAGCGGTAAGCTGATCTTCTGCGGCGTCTTTGTCTTTGCCTGCATCGCCATCATCTGCAGGTCTGCTTACAAAAGGAAAAAGAAGCATCGGGGATAATCAAAGAGGAGAGGGCGTTTGCCCTCTCCTCTTTTACTGCCTGCAGGCAATTTTGTGCTGTTGTTTTAACCTGCCCCCGGTTTAGCGAAGCTCGAAAGGACCGTTTCTCTCTTTCCGCGTTCCCGGACAGATTTCTATCCACGCCCTCCGCATGGAGGGCAACCGCAGCAGTACCCCCGGACTAATGGCCGCTGGATTTCTATCCACGCCCTCCGCATGGAGGGGGACCTTATACAGCATTGTTTCATCATAATAATGTTTATTTCTATCCACGCCCTCCGCATGGAAGGGGACGATGACGTCGATCAATGGAGCAGAGAACATCCGCTATTTCCACCTATGCCCTCCGCACGGAGGGGGACAGAAATCTAATAAACGAAAATTTACAAACAAGCATTCCCTTTCCGCGAGGCAGCAACTGCCGTTTTCGTAGAAGCTACCTACGCGAATTGGGTGCAGGCTCAGCCTGCCTAGCAGGTGGCGCCGCCGACCAGGTGGAGCTTGGCGCCGATGATCTCGTCCTTGCGGGAGAGGATGTCGTCGCTGAGAAGCTGCTGCTGCACATTCTCGAAGCCCAGCCGCTCGATGGTGTCGGAGAATCGTTCGCCGGTCTTGCCCTGCTCGCGGAAGAGCAAGATTGCCTTCTCGATGATGCTCAGCACTTCCTCCTCCGAGGTGAATACCGGGTCAAGCGGCTGACCCTGCGCAACCTTCTTGCCCCAGCGTCCGCCAATGTAGACGCGGTAACCGTACTGGCCCTCCGGCATTGCCTTGAACGGGCACTTGGTGACACAGCGTCCACAGTTATTGCAGATGTCCTTGTCGATCTGCAGCATGCCGTCGACCACCTTCGCCGCGCCGACCGGGCAGTTGTTCTCTACCTGGCAGACCTTGCAGCCGCGGCAGAGCTCCGCATTAAACTGCGGGATGCGCTGGCCGACGATGCCCAGATCGTTGAGGTTTGGTTTGACACAGTTGTTCGGGCATCCGCCGACCGCAATCTTAAACTTGTGCGGCAGCTTGACGCTCTCGTAGCCCTTGTAGAAGCGCTCGTGAATCTTCTGGGACAGATCGAAGCTGTCGAGCAGGCCGTACTGGCAGGTGGTTCCCTTGCAGGCCACAACCGGACGAACCTTCGAGCCGGTGCCGCCGGTCTCCAGACCCGCCTCCGCTACAAAGGCGCGCAGGTCGTCGATCTTATCGTATGGAACGCCGCGGATCTCGATGGTCAGTCGGGAGGTCATCTCGATCTCGCCGCTGCCGAACAGACGGGCCGCTTCGGTGATGCACTGGCTCTCCTCTGCGGTGATCTTACCGTTGCGGGTGATGATGCGCGCGTTGAAGCAGTCGGTTCCCTTGTTGTGCAGGAAGCCCCACGCCTTGACCCGCTTGATGTCCTCGGCGCTGACGGTGACCTTGCCCTCCTGCTTTGGCATCTGGTTGACGGTCAGGCCGCCCTCCAGCACCTTGGTGTTGGTGTAGCCGAAGTGGCGCAGGCGGTTCTGCAGCAGGTAGGCGCGCTTGCCCTTGTCGCAGACCAGCAGCAGCTTTTCTTCCTTGCCCAGGCCCTTGACCTCGCCGTTGACGGCGGTGAGATCGACGTAAGGCGCGCCAGAAATCTTCGGCAGCAGGGCAGTGTCGATGATGCGGTAGTCCGCCGCCTTGCCCTGCATAAATTCGATTGGGGTAAAGGTGTCCACCCTGCCGTCCATCTTGTTTTTGAGCACATTGATGGCGGTGACAAACGGGTGAATCGCGGTCGAGAACGGCGGCGCATAGGCCATGTCCATGTTCTGCAGCTGGTCGACGGTGGCGCCCATGGTCAGCGCGACGACGCCGACGTCGGTCACCTTGTCGACCGCACCGCTGCCCAGTACCTGTACACCCAGCAGCTTGCGGGAAACTTTGTCCGCAATCAGCTTAATGATGAAGGTGCTGGCACCCGGATAGTAGTGCGCCTTGTCGTCGACAACCGAGACGGCCGAAACGACGTCGTAGCCAGCCTTGCGCGCGGCCTCCTCGTTTAAGCCGGTGCGGCCGCCGTTGAGCTCTGGGAGCTTGACCACCGCAGTGCCCAAGACGCCCGGGAAATTGCTGTCCTCGCCGCAGAGAGCCTCGGCAAGAGTGCGGCCCTCCATGTTTGCGGAGGAACCCATCGGGGCCCAGGTGCGCTCGCCGGTGATGCGGTTCACAACACTGACGCAGTCGCCCGCCGCCCATACGTGCTTTAGGCTGGTCTTCATCTGGCTGTCGACCACGATGGTGCCGTTCGGCATCATCTCAAGGCCGGTGCTCTTGAGGAAGGCGGTGTTGGCGCGGATGCCCAGCGACATCACGACAACGTCCGCCTTAATCTCGCCATCCGGCACGCGGATACCCTCCGCCTTGGATTCGCCGAGCACCGCTTCCAGGCGGGTGTTCAGGCGAACCTTGATTCCCTTGCTCTCCAAATGACGTCTGGCATAGTCGGCCATGTCTTTATCAAAGCCCGGCATGATCTGGTCGGCCATGTCGATGACGGTGACCGCAAGGCCCTTCTGCATCAGGTTTTCCGCAACCTCCAGGCCGATGAAGCCGCCGCCGGCAACAACCGCGCGCTTGGCTCCGGTCTGCTCCAGATATTCCCGAAGCTCGATGGCGTCCTGCGGGGTGCGCATGGTGAAGACGCCCGGCAACGAAACGCCCGGCAACGGCGGCACAATGGAGGAAGCGCCGCAGGCGATGATGCATTCGTCATAGTCGTAGTTTTCCTGCACGCCGGTGCGCAGATTGTGGGCAGTCAGCTCCTTTTTCTGCGCGTCCAGGGCGGTGACCTCCCGCTCCACCAGCACCTTAGCGCCGGTGAGGGCGGTGAATTTCGCCGGTGTATTGACGATCAAATCCTCCTTTTCCGGAATCAGCCCGCCGACATAGTACGGCAGTCCGCAACCCGCGTAGGAGATGTCCTTTCCCTTGGTCAGAATGGTGACGTCCGCAGCCGGATTGAGGCGTTTGAGCTTCGCCGCAGCCTTGGTTCCGGCAGCTACGCCGCCAACAATCAATATTTTCATCAGTTGACCTCTCTTTCTTTTCACAAGCGCTCCCATGAGCAGCGCCATAAGGTCCTTTTTTCGTTCCTTCTTTTTTATTATACTATGTTTTTGGGGGGAATGGTAGGGCTGCGGGAAACTTTTCCGGAGAAATTCTTTGCCAAAAAGGCAGTTCTCCCTTCCCTATAAAAAGCGTGTCCTTTCTTTCGGGAGTTCTGTATAAACCTCCAACAATTTTTTATGGGTTTGTCCTATTGAACCCATTTGGAGAATTCATTATAATAAAAGAAAGACTACGCTTCACCTTTCTTTTATATCCTTTACAAAGGAGGCTGCCATGAAAAAACTTTTCTCTTGCTGCTCGCCCCGCATGTTTTTTCTTTATGTCATCTTGGTTGTGTTCCATCGCCTTCTCAGCCTCCTCGTTCCCGTTTTTACACAAAAGCTCATCGATGCCATTCCACAAAACAGCCTCGGTGATCTACAGTTTTATGGCATTGTGAATCTTGTGATTATTCTATTATTCATAGCCTGTTTATCCGCGGCCAACTATGTGCAGGAGTGTTACGAAAACGGGAAAATTTTGCTGAAGAAAAAAGAATTCGCACAACAGGTCAACAAGATCCCCTACGAACAATTTTCCCAGAACGGATCAGGATACTATTTGCAGCGATTTCATTCCGACATCGAAAATTGCCGGCCATTCATTATCAATAAACCGGTGCAAGTTTGGGTGCAGGGAATTTATCTGATCGCCATCGCACTGCTCATGCTGCATATCGATGTAGTGTATGCTCTCATCCTCTTTTCTGTTTTCCCCTTTATGATGATTTTTTACAGGAAACTGGCCTCCAAGGTGGGGGCCGTGAGCAGGCAAATAGAACACACGCAGGATCAGATCAATTCCCACTTTGAAGAAATGCTCTATTGCAACTATGCCTTGCGAACCACAGCCTCCTCCGACTGGTATGTAGCCCGAATGGATGGACTTTTTGGGGACAACTTTTCACTGAGGAAAAAGCGCACTTCCATCGAGACAACTTACGATTTTGTTCTCATCACCGGCTTACTCAATCTGCTCAGCGTCGCCGTGTACTACTTTGGTGGGCTGCTTGTTTTGAACCAACAAATTTCAATAGGCATGGTCGTCTCGATGTCCTTGTATTACTCCAAGCTGTGGTCTCCGCTTGAATTCTATCTGGATTATCCAAAAGAGAAGGCAAAATTTGACATGTATCAAAAGCGGCTTCAGGAGGTATATAAAAAGCCAGTTCAAACAACTCCCCAAAATTTCCATCCAATTTCTGAAATGCAGCAGATCGATCTTCAAAAAATCCATTATACTGTTGGTGGGAAACGAATCCTTAATGGCCTGTCGCTGTCCATCCACAAGGGCGATAAAATTGGCATCGTCGGTGCAAACGGTTCCGGAAAAACAACATTGGCTAATCTGATCTGCGGATTGCTGCAGGATTATGAGGGCAGCATCCACTATAACGGTATCAACTATCGGGAGATCAAAGTAGAGGACCTGGTCAAACACATCTGTCTTATTCCTGCTGTGCCGCAGCTGTTTTCCGGCACGGTTGCAGAAAATATCACCATGGGAGATTCTGCACCTATTTCAGACACCCTGCTCCAAATTTTGCACAAACAGGGATTGGAACTAGACAAAGAGCTGCTGGAACACGGAAATAATCTGTCCGGAGGGGAAGCAAAATTGATTCAACTGTTGCGGGGAATCTATCGTCAGTGCGATCTGTACATTGTGGATGAACCTCTGAATTACATCGATAGAAATTATACCGCCATGATCATCGAAATGATGAGACAATTGTTTACGGATAAAACGCTGATTCTGATTTCGCACGATGCCAAGGTCTTTTCCTTGTGCGACACTATGATCTCCATTTCCGGTGGTAATCTATTCCCTTTAAAGTAGAAGTTTTAACAAAGTAAATCCCCGCTGTAAGGATTTTTCGTTACAGCGGGGATTTATTTTTATCGAAACCTCCTCTCCAACTCCTCAAACCGTTCGTCCTCCATCAGGAAACCGGCTTCCCCGCTCTCGCGGATGCTTTTGAGGATGGTGCCGGTCAGCAACGCACCCAGCTCGGTGACCTCCCCTTTCTGCTGGATGTCCCGATAGAGCAGCGTATCTGCAAGCTTCCAGTCCTGCCCCATCAGCGAGAACATCTTGTTAAGCAGTTCAAAGCAGCGCTCCTTGTCCTGCTCCACAATCGAAAGCTGCAGGTAAGGGGAATAGCGGTTGTACTCCCACAGCTCGAACACCTCTGCCCCCTTGGAGCTGATGTCGGCCAGCCGCTTTGCGTCCTCCATCTTCCCCTCCCGAACCGCAATGTCCATCAGGGAAAGCAAACACCCCATCACCTGATTGTTCATTGTGTAGTAAATTTTCTTTTCCAGGATTTCCCTGGCTTTCGCGTACTCCTTCTGCGCGATGCAGAGGGTGGCCTGCAGCTCCTCCACATCGATCCGGCGGCGCTTTGGCAGCTCGTCCAGCAGCTGCTGTGCCTGCTCAAAGCGCTCCCCTGCAATGCAGTCGGAGATGGTCATGCTGTAAGCTCTCTGACGGACATCCTCATCCTCGCTGTTGAGCAGCCGCCGGTAGATGCGGTCGATCTCCTCCCGGTAAGGCTGCTGCTCCTCCTGCGGGACCGCGAACATCAGCAGGCCGCCTTTGAGGATTCCCCCTATCATGCTCAGCAGCCGGTCGCAGTTGGGGTACTCCCGCACCCGCTGCATGGCGAGCGCAAAGCCTGCCGCAAAGCCCGCCTGCTGCATCCTTTCGACGGCTTCATTGGCAAAGGCTGCAATCTCCTCATCGCTCAGGTCCTCCTGAAAGCACAGCAGGGTGTTCAGGTCCACCCCCAGCAGCCTTGCCAGCGCGGGCAGCAGGGTGATGTCGGGGTAGCAGCTGGCACTCTCCCACTTATAGACCGCAGTGGCGGTCACCCCCAGGCGGTTGGCGACTTCCTCCTGGGTTAGGCCCAGCTGCTTTCTGCGCGAACGAATGGTTTCGTTAATCTTCATGCTCCTCGCCTCCTTCTACCCCTATTATACCAGAGAGAAGCGGGCGGCTCAATCGAGCAGTCTTTTCAATTCTGCGGCAAAAAATCAACCGGAGGTTGGGCTCAGGGCCCTATCCGGGAATATATCAACGAAAAGAAGGAACAATTTTTTCGTTTTTTGTGTACTTTGTTGTCGAAGTGTGGTAAGATGGTGATAGTACATAAGGCCAATTTCTGTTCGATAGGAGGAGATTCATCATGACTCAACCGGAAATTTTTCTTGCCCACATTTCGGAGGACAGGGAGCGAATGCAAACGGTAAAGGAGCATCTGCAGGGCACTGCCGCACTGGCCGAAGCCTTTGCCCAACCCTTCGGGGGCGGTGAGCAGGCCAAGCTGGCGGGCAAGCTGCACGACATTGGAAAGTACAGCCGGGAATTTCAGCATCGTCTGGAGGGCGGCCCCAAGGTCGACCACTCCACCGCCGGGGGCAAAGAGGCCTTTCAGCTTCGACAGATTGAGGCAGCCTTTGCCGTCATGGGACACCACGGAGGACTGCCGGATTACGGAGGCAAAAACGATACGGGGGACACCAGCACCTTGTATGGCCGACAACAGAAAAAGGTCCCGGACTACAGCGCATGGAAGCAGGAGATTGCCCTCTCGCCAGCCAGGCGTCCCTCGCACATCCCGCTCGACAACCTCTCGGAGGCCTTTTATATCCGCATGCTCTACTCCTGTCTGGTGGATGCGGACTATCTGGACACCGAAGCCTTTATGGATGGAACTCTCCCTCGCGGAGGCTACGAACCGATTGCTTCCCTGCTGGACAAGCTGGACCAATACATTGCGCCCTGGTGGAACCCCCAAAATGAGCTCAACCGCAAGCGGTGCGACATCCTGCGAAGCTGTTTAAACGCCGGTGAGAACTTTCCCAATGGACTCTACACGCTGACCGTCCCCACCGGCGGCGGCAAAACGGTCTCCTCGCTGGCCTTTGCGCTGCGGCACGCGGCCACCCATGGGAAAAAGCGGGTCATCTACGTCATCCCCTACACCTCGATCATCGACCAGACGGCGGAGGTGTTCGAAAACATCCTGGGAGCCGAAAATGTGCTGGAACACCACTCCGGGGTAGACTACACCATGCCGGAAGAGGAGGTCGACCCCGCGCTCTACCGCAAGGCGCTAGCCACTGAAAACTGGGATGCGCCGGTCATCGTCACCACCGCAGTGCAGTTTTTTGAATCTCTCTACAGTAACCTTCCCTCCCGCTGCCGCAAGCTGCACAACATCGCCGACAGCGTTATCATCTTCGACGAGGCGCAGACCCTCCCGGTCAGCTACCTTTACCCCTGCGTCTCCGCCATTGGTCAGCTGGTGCAGTATTATGGCGTCACAGCGGTCCTGTGCACCGCCACCCAGCCTGCCCTGCAGTCCCTCTTTGCCGAGCTGGCGCCCGGACTTACCATGCGGGAGATTTGCCCGGACACCGACGCGCTGTACCAGTTTTTCCGCCGCACCACCCTCAGGCAGGCTGGTGCGCTGACCGAGGAAGAGCTTGCGGAACAACTGAAGGCCTCCCCGCAAACACTCTGCGTCGTCAACCGACGGGCCACCGCCCAAAGGCTGTACGCGCTGCTGCCAGAAGAAGGCAGCTACTGTCTGACCACCCTGCTCTGTCCCGCAGACCGCAAACGGCTGCTGGAGGAGATCCGGGAGCGGCTTAAAAGCGGGCTGCCCTGCCGAGTTGTATCGACCTCGCTGATCGAGGCGGGCGTGGATGTGGACTTCCCCACCGCCTGGCGTGAGGAGGCCGGTTTGGACTCAATCATCCAAACTGCCGGCCGCTGCAATCGGGAAGGCAAAGCCTCCGCGGAGCAGAGCATCGTCACCATCTTCCGTTTAGAAGAACAGCAGGTCCCCGCCATGATCCGCCCCAATGTAGACTCCACCCGGCATGTGCTGCAAACCTTCGCCGACCCCGCCCAGCCGGAGGCCATCGAATCCTACTTCTCTTTCTACCGCACCCTGAAAGGTTCGGCGGCGCTGGATCAAAAAGGGATTTTGGACGCCTTCCAAAAGGGCTATAAAGGCAGCATCTTCCCCTTTGCCGCCGTCGCCGATATGTTCCATCTGATCGACAGCCCCACCACAACCGTCTATATTCCGACAGGAGAAGGAAAATCTCTGGTGGAATCTCTGCGCGCCGGTCTTATCAGCCGGTCGCTGTTCCGCAAGCTGGGGCAGTATGCGGTCAACGTCTACCCGGACCACCTGAAACGCCTGCTGGATGCCGGGGCGGTGCAGGCGACAGAGAGCGGGGCGTACATCCTGACCGACAAGGACCTCTATCATTCCAGCACCGGCCTTGCGCTGGATGTGGAGATGGGAAAGGGTTGGTTTGCGTAAATTCCCAAAGAAAAAGGGCGGCAAGATTGCTCCTTGCCGCCGCTTTTCCTTAAAGTACAAATAACTTTTTCTATCCACAGCTTTCGCTGTCAGTTTTATTATACCCGGCTTGCTGTAAAAAAGCAAACAAAAAAATCTGTTGTCTAATTTTTATAGAAGACCAACTATTTAATGAGCAATGCAAACAAATTTTTCCTTTTTTCTCTATTTACTCTTGACAATTGATTCGCCTCATCCCATACTAAGATTATCAAACTTAAAATACAAATAACTAAAATAATAAAGGAGGTATTGCCTATGATACAACTGGAGGTTTGGGGGGCGTACGCGCTTTTTTCGCGTCCAGAACTGAAGGTGGAACGCGTCAGTTACGACGTCCCCACCCCTTCGGCGGCGCGGGGCATTGTCGAAAGTGTATATTATCACCCCGGATTAAGGTGGTACATCGACAGGATTCATGTGCTCAACCCCATCCGCTTTGTCAGCATCCGGCGCAACGAGGTCACGGACAAAATCTCAGGCCGCAACGTGCGTCAGGCGGCGCAGGGCGGCGGCCAACCGCTCTACCTTGTCACTTCGCAGAAGATTGTGCAGCGTTCCTCGCTGCTGCTGCAGGATGTGCACTATGTCATCGAGGCGCACTTTGAGATGACGGACAAGGCTGCGCCCTCGGACAACCCCGGCAAATTCCAGGACATCGTCACCCGCAGGATGGAGCGCGGCCAGTGTTTCCACACGCCGTACTTTGGCTGCCGGGAATTTCCGGTCTCCTTCCGGCGCTGGCCGGGCGGGCCGATTCCAACCATCGACGAGACCCGCGACCTGGGGCTGATGCTGTACGACTTCGACTACAGCGACCCCGCCGCCATCACCCCCACCTACTTCCGCGCCCGGCTGGAACACGGGGTGCTGAACACCCAGAATTGTGAGGTGTTTCGATGATTTTACAGGCACTGACCCAATACTATGAGGACCTTTTAAGGCTGGGAAAGATCAACCGTCCCGGCTGGAGCAAGCAGAAGGTCAGCTACAGCCTGCTCCTGAGGGAGGAGGGAGAGCTGCTCCAGCTGCTGCACCTGCAACAGGAGGTACAGCGCGGAAATAAGACCGTTTTGGGGCCACAGGAAATGTGGGTCCCCTCCCCTGTCAAAAGAAGCTCCGGTATCCGCCCAAACTTTCTGTGCGACACCAGCAGCTACCTGCTGGGAGTGGACGGCAAGGGCAAGGCCGACCGCAGCATCGACTGCTTTGCCGCCTCCAAGGCGTTGCACCTGCAGCTTTTAAAGGAGGTCGATTCCCCGGTTGCCCGCGCCATCGTCCGCTTTTTTGAGCACTGGGACCCGTCACAGGCGGCCAGCCACCCGGCGCTGCAGGAGGATTGGGAAGAATTGCTCAAGGGCGGCAACCTGACCTTCTCCCTGGACAAGCTGTTTGCTGCCCAGGACCCCGCTATCGCCGACGCCTGGACGCGGCATTACGAGGACAGCAGCGACGACGCTGAACCCATCCGATGTCTGGTGACCGGCCAGACAGGCACCCTCGCCCGCCTGCATCCCAGCATCAAGGGAGTTGCGGGCGCACAATCCTCCGGCGCCTCGCTGGTTTCCTTCAACGCTCCTGCCTTCTGCTCCTTCGAGCACGAGCAGGGCGCCAACGCCCCGGTCAGCGACTACGCAGCTTTCGCCTACACCACCGCGCTCAACACGTTGCTGGCCGACCGCAACCGTGTCAGCCGGGTGGGCGACACCACCATTCTCTGCTGGGCAGCCGGTGGCGAAAGCGCCTATCAGGATTGTTTTCTTATGAGTATCTTTAACGACAGCTATACCGAAAACGACATCCTAAACACCCTGCACCACCTGTCCAAAGGAGAATCGATCCAGTGGGACGACACCAGGCTGAGCCCCGACACCCGCTTTTATGTGCTGGGGCTTGCGCCCAACGCCGCGCGGCTGTCGGTGCGCTTTTTCTGGCAAAACAGCTTCGGTGCGCTGGCACGCAATCTGGAACGGCACTACCAGCGGCTGGAAATCATCCGGCCGAGCTTCGACAAATTCCCCACCCTTCCCATCTGGCGATTGGTGCTGGAGACGGTCCGCAAGGCCCCTCCCGGCGGCCGCGCACCGGAACCGCACCCGCGCCTTGCCGGTGACCTGCTGCTGGCTGTCCTGAACGACACCCTCTATCCCGCCACCCTGTTAAACGGCGTCGAGCTGCGCATCCGCGCCGAGCGAAGCGTCTCCCGGGGACAGGCGGCCATCCTCAAGGCGTACTACACCAAATATCTGGAACAATTTCAACCCGATTCACCCATGAAGGAGGCTTTGACCGTGGAACTCAATGAACAAACCAACTACCTGCCCTATCTGCTTGGGCGGCTGTTTGCCGTGATGGAAGGGCTGCAGCAGAGCGCCAACCCCGGCATCAACACCACCATCAAGGACCGCTATTTTAACTCCGCTTCCGCCACCCCCGCTATCGTCTTTCCCCAGCTCATCAATCTGGCACAGAAGCATCTGAATAAGCTGGACGGCGGCCTGGCTGTCTACTACGACAAGCAGATCACCGAACTGAGCAGCCGCATCACCCAGACGCTGCCCACTCGGATGAGCCTTGCCGAGCAGAGCGCCTTCCAGCTCGGCTACTACCACGAAACCCAGAGACGCTACACCGCCAAAACCAACAAGGAGGAACAATAACCATGTCTGAAGCCATCAAAAACCGCTACGATTTTGTTATCCTGTTCGATGTGGAGAACGGCAATCCCAACGGCGACCCGGACGCCGGCAACATGCCCCGCGTCGACCCCGAAACCGGCTACGGGCTGGTGACCGACGTCTGCCTCAAGCGCAAGATCCGCAACTATGTGGAAACAGTCAAGGAGGACGATCCCGGCTACCGCATCTACATCAAGGATCAGGTTCCCCTGCAGCGCAGCGACGCGGAGGCGTTGCAGTATCTGGGCGTGAGCAAGGACCTGAAGGCCGCCAAAAAAGACGACCCCGAGCTTGATCGGAAAATTCGGGACTTTATGTGCCAGAACTTTTTTGACATCCGCACCTTCGGCGCGGTGATGACCACCTTTGTCAAGGGCGCGCTCAACTGCGGACAGGTGCGCGGGCCGGTACAGCTGAGCTTTGCCCGCAGCATCGACCCCATCCTGCCGCAGGAAATCACCATCACCCGCGTGGCCATCACCACCGAGGCCGACGCGGAGAAAAAAGACACCGAGATGGGACACAAGTACATCGTCCCCTATGCCCTCTACCGCGCGGAAGGCTTTGTCTCCGCCAACCTTGCCCGCCGGGTCACCGGCTTCTCGGAGGAGGATCTGCAGCTGCTGTGGCAGGCCATCCTCAACATGTTCGAACACGATCACAGTGCGGCCCGTGGCCAGATGGCGGTGCGGGAGCTGATCGTTTTCAAGCACGACAGCGAGCTCGGCAACGCCCCTGCGCACAAGCTGTTCGACACCGTTCATGTCGAGCGGGTGGAGGGCGTCACTGCCCCGCGCAAATACAGCGACTACCGCGTCTGGCTGGACGACACCCTGCCCGCCGGGGTCAGCTGTGAGAGGTTGTCCTGATGGATGCAGACGACTACCTGCTGATGTCCGGCATCCAGCACTTCTGCTTTTGCCGGCGGCAGTGGGCGCTGATTCACCTCGAACAGCAGTGGACCAAAAACCTGCGCACCGTCGAAGGGCAGCTGCTGCATGAACGGTGCCACGACGATTCCTTTCGGGAAAAGCGGGGTGACCTGCTGACGGTGCGCGGCATGCGGGTCATCAGTCACCGGCTGCGCCTGACCGGGGCCTGCGATGTGGTGGAGTTCCGCGCCGACCCTAATGGTGTGCCGCTGCAGGGACAGGAGGGCCGCTGGCTCCCCATGCCGGTGGAGTATAAACACGGCACACCGAAGGAGAACGACGCCGACCGCCTGCAGCTCTGTGCGCAGGCGATGGCGTTGGAGGAGATGCTGGTCTGCGAGATTCCCTGCGGCGCCCTGTTTTACGCCGAGACCCACCGCCGCGAGCTGGTGGAGCTGACGCCGGAGCTTAGGCAGAAAACGCTCAAGATGGCCGCGGAAATGAACGATTACTTTGTGCGCGGCTACACGCCAAAGGTCAAACCAGGCAAGCACTGCAACGCCTGCTCCCTTAAAGAGCTCTGTCTGCCCGCCCTGTACCGCCGCGTGGATGCGCAGGAATATGTCCGGACCCACCTTGAGGAAACTGCAAAGGAAGGTGAAGCAAATTGAGAAGGCTGCTCAACACCCTGTTTGTGCTCACCGAGGACAGCTATCTGTCGTTGGACGGAGAAAATGTCGTCATCAACCAGGAGAAGAAGGAGGTTGGCCGCTTCCCTCTGCACACTTTAGAAAGCATCCTCTGCTTCTCCTATCCCGGCGCCTCCCCTGCCCTGATGGGGGCCTGCTCGGAGCGCGGCGTCGACCTTGCCTTCTTCTCTCCGCAGGGGAAGTTTCTGGCCCGTGTCGTGGGCAAAACGCAGGGGAATGTCCTGCTTCGCCAGCAGCAGTACCGCGAGGCGGACGATCCCTTTGCCAGCTGCCGGTACGCCAAAGGATTTTTGCTCGGCAAGGTCTACAACGCTCGCTGGGTATTGGAGCGGGCAACCCGCGACCATCCCCAGCGCGTCCCGGTGGAAAAGCTAAAAGCCCTCTCCCAGAATCTTGCCGCTGCTCTGCCAAACATCGAGAACGCAGTCTCCCTGGAAGAGCTGCGCGGTCTGGAGGGTGCAGCTGCGCAGCAGTACTTTGACGGCTTCGACAGCCTGATTCTGCAGCAGCACGACACCTTCGCCTTTGCCGGGCGCAACCGCCGTCCGCCGCTCGACCCCATCAACGCCCTGCTCTCCTTTTCCTACACTTTGCTGGCGCGGGACTGCGCCGCCGCGCTGGAAGGGGTTGGCCTGGACCCGTATGTGGGCTTTCTGCACCGTCCCCGCCCCGGGCGCGCCAGCCTCGCACTGGATATGATGGAGGAATTGCGCGCAGTTTACGCCGACCGCTTTGTCCTCACCTGCGTCAACCAGAAGATGATCACCGGCAAGCATTTTCAAAAGCAGGAAAACGGCGCTGTCCTCCTGACCGACGAGGGTCGCCGCGCCTTTTTTAAATCTTGGCAGCAGCGCAAGCAGCAGACCATCCAGCATCCCTTTTTGGGGGAGAAGATCGCGTGGGGACTGGTTCCTGCTGTGCAGGCGCTGCTGTTGGCACGGACACTCCGTGGCGACATGGAGCGGTATCCGCCCTTTTTCTGGAAGTAATATATAATAGACAGGGAGGACAATGGCTAGCTTGTCCTGTCGCCCTCTACGCGAGGGCGTGGATAGAAATAAGTCCTACATCCGCGAATTCGGGCAGCCGGATGTCGCCCTCTGCGCGAGGGCGTGGATAGAAATATGAGGCTGTCCCCGACCTTGAGCCGGTCAGACAGTCGCCCTCCATGCGGAGGGCGTGGGTAGAAAGAGGTCCATCGGGTTGATGTAGTTGATGGAAGTGGGCAGTCTCCCTCCACACGGAGGGTGTGGGTAGAAATCTGCTGGCCTTGTACGAACGGCACGGCCAGCCCCGTCACCCTCTGTGTGAAGGCGGGGATAAAAGTTTGGCTCTGACCAGCTGGCTCAAAGAAGTCGCCCTCCGTGCGGAGAGCGGGGATAGAAATGTGGACAGGCCGGAGGGGGCCAGTCAGTTTCAGTCTATAGCAAGAGGAGGAAGGAACAAACCTTCCTCTTCTTGCTATTTTTATACCTGCTCTGCACCCGACGCGCAGAACCCTCGTTTTTTCTGTGGCAGCTGCTCCTGATTCTCCCTAGGGGCAAAGGAGGCCAGTCACAACGCATACAGAGATCCCCCCTCCGGCGGCATCGACCTGCGTCAGACGCCGCGAGCTTTTCCCCTCCCCTTTCATCCACAAAAAATAATTTCTTTCCTTTTTCAGTCCTGCCGCTATTTTCAGCTGCCATTTCTCCCTTCGTTTTGCAGCAATCCTCTTTTCAACAAAACCAATATCTGCTATACTAAATCACGGCATATTACGCGGCGACGCGATGAAGAGGTGGCAAGTATGAAGCGTATTTTAGTGGTGGAGGACGACCTCGCGCTGAGCGCGGGGCTTTGTTTTGAACTGGACGCGGCGGGCTACACCGCCATCCCCGCCTACAACTGCGCCAAGGCGCGACATCTATTTCAGCAGGAGCAGCAGCTTGCGCTGGCACTGTTGGACGTTAACCTCCCGGACGGCAGCGGGTTTGCGCTGTGCCGGGAGCTAAAGGAGGAGAGGCCGGAGCTGCCGGTCATCTTTCTGACCGCCAACGACCTGGAACAGGACGTGCTGACCGGCTTTGACATGGGAGCCGAGGACTATGTGACCAAGCCCTTCAACATGCAGATTCTGCTCAAGCGGCTGGAAGTTGCCCTGCGGCGCGTGGGGCAGCAGCCCTCCCCTGCCGCGGACCGCTGGACCGACGGCTCGCTGGTGCTGGATTTTTCCGCGCTGACCGCGCAGCGGGGGCAGGAGAAGCTGGTCATCACCCCCAACGAATACAAGCTGCTCAAGCTTTTCACCGACCATCCCGGTCAGATCTTGACCCGGCAGCAGCTGCTCGACCGCCTGTGGGACAGCGCGGGCAACTTCATCGACGACCACACCCTGACGGTGACGATGAATCGCCTGCGTGCCAAGATTGAGGACGGTGCCTACACCTACATCAAGACGGTGCGGGGCATGGGATACATCTGGACAGGAGGAAGATCATGAAACATCGCCGCATCGAGATCCTGCGCACCGGTATGCTGGTGCTTTCGGCCGTGCTTTTTGCCGCGCTGGTGTGGGTTTTGTGGCGCACCATTCCCTGGAGCGCGGTGCGGTACGGCATCCTGGGGCTGTGCGCCGCCATCTTCGCGGTGGTGGGGTTGTGGGCATGGTATCAGCGGCGGCAGGTTTCGCTGTTTGCCGACGACCTATGCGAGACGCTCGACGCCCTGCTTTCCGGCCGGCAGCCGGAGAACTATCAGCCCTACGAGGACAGCCTGACCGCCAAGGTGCAGGGAAAGCTGATGCAGTACTTCGACATCATGAGCGAGGGCAAGCGCCAGAGCCAGCAGGACAAGCAGGTCATCCAGAGCCTGGTGAGCGACATCTCCCACCAGGTCAAGACCCCCATCGCCAACATCAAGATGTTCACCAACATCCTGCAGCAGCACCAGCTCCCGCCGGAAAAGCAGGCGGAATTTCTGTGCACCATGGAAGGCCAGATCGACAAGCTGGACTTTCTGATGCAGTCGCTGATCAAGATGTCCCGGCTGGAAACCGGCACCTTCGTCCTTCATCCACAGGAGGGCCGCCTTGCCGACACCATCGCCCTGGCTATGAGCGCGGTGTGGGCCAAGGCGGAGGCCAAGGAGATTTCTCTTTCCGCCGACTGCGACAGCTCGATCTGCGTCCAGCACGACCCCAAGTGGACGGCGGAGGCGCTGGGCAACATTTTGGACAACGCGATCAAATACACCCCGCCGGGCGGCAGCGTCACCGTCTCGGTGCGGCCCTGGCAGTTTTACACCCGCGTCGACATCGCCGACACCGGCATCGGCATTGCGGAGGAGCACTACAACGATATCTTTCAGCGGTTCTACCGCGACCCGCAGGTGGCCTCGCAGGAGGGCGTAGGGCTGGGGCTATATCTAGCCAACGGCATCATCACCCGGCAGAAGGGGTACATCAGTGTAAAATCGAAGGTCGGAAAAGGCACCACCTTCTCGGTCTACCTGTTGAGTTAAGCGGCATGATGCCGCACCCAATTCGCGTCCAAGTTCTCACTGAAACTTACCCTTATCCTCGCAGCAAAAGGTCTCCACAAACGAGCGCAGCCAAAGGCAAGCGACCTGCGCGAGAGCGTTAAGCATCGTTGAGAAGAAGCCGACTACGCGATTGGGTGCGGGTTCAACCTGCCGGCTGGTTTTAAAAAAGTTGATTTTAGGAGGAGATTGTGATGAGTAAAACAGAAAACAAAAGCTGGGATTTCTTGTGGTATGCCCTCTATGCCTTCGCGGGGCTGGGGCTGGAACTGCTGCTGCTCGGCCTGGTGGAGCCGGTGCTGTTTGGCGGCACAACCAGCAGCGACTACTCCGACACCCAGCGCATCCTGCACTGGCTATTAACCATCCTGTGCTGGGGCGCAATGATTGCGCTGCTGACACATTTTTCTAAGCGCAAGCTGCAGTTTGATCCGCTTGCCCGCCGCCCCTTTTCCAAAAAAGGGCTGAGCGCCGCCGCTGTGCTGGCAGCTGTGTGCGTGCTGCTCAACGCCCTGGACTGGGGCACCCTCAAGATTGTCGGCGAGTGGCAGAGCAAGGGCGCGCTGCTCTTTTTCTTCCAGTACGTCTACTATCTCTTTGAGATCGGGCTGGTCTTTTTGATCGTCGCCTTTGGCCAGCGGTTTGCTGAGGGGCTGCTGCGAAAAGAGAGCAGGATTCCCTTCGGCGGGCTGGTGCTCTGCTTTACCTGGGGAATCATCCATATGCTCAGCCAAGGGGACATCTCCACCGGCCTTGGCGTGATGGCCTTCGCGCTGCTCTACGGCGGGATCTACCTGCTGCTCAACCGGGACAGCCTGTGCGCCTACCTGCTGATGGCGCTGGCCTTTGTTCTCTAAAGCCGCTTTCCAAAAGGGAGGGTTATTTTTGAAGAAGCAAACAACATGGGAAGAAACACTCTACCAACTGCTCGGCGTCAAACAGTACTGTAAATTCCTCATTTGGGTCAAGCTTCACTACGACCGCTTGCGCGGCAAGCCGGACACCGACAACTATTTTTTGCGCGGCGGCTCGCTGGAAGATCTGCAGTTTCTGCGCGGGCAGCTGATTAAAAACGCCAAGATTCACGGCTTTGGCACAGCAATCTGCCCGTTCTGCGCGCTGATTGCAGGACGCTTCTGGGTCATCTTGCTGGCACTGCTGGTAGGGATGCACAACCTCTACTGTGTACTGGTGCAGCGGGTGAACCTGCTGCGTCTGGACCGGCTGCTCCAGCGCCGGGCGGCAAAGGAAAATGGTGCCTTCTATCCAACAACAAAACAACAACTTTGATATTCTTGAAAGGAGCATTCCCGATGAAACATGCCCTTCTTTACATTCATGGAAAAGACGGCAGCGCCGCGGAGACAGATTCCTTCGCCAACTGCTGCGATGGCTACGAGCTGATCGGTGTGGACTACGACATCTACCTCCCCTGGGAGACCCCACAGCTCATCCGCGCCGCCTTTACAGAGGCCGCTGCCCAATACCCGGCGGTCAGCATTTTGGCAAACAGCATTGGGGCCTACTTTGCCATGCTGGGCCTGTTCGATTGCCCGGTGCAAAAGGCGCTGTTTATCTCCCCTGTCCTGGACATGGAGAAACTGATCCAGACCATGATGGGCTGGGCGCAGGTGACCGAGCAGGAGCTTTGCGAGCGCGAGGAAATTCCGACCAATTTCGGCGAGACCCTCTCGATGCGCTACCTCAACTATGTGCGGCAACATCCTGTCCGCTGGGAAATCCCCACCGAAATTCTCTATGGGGAGCTGGATAACATGACCTCCTCCGAGACCGTGGCGGAATTTGCGCGGACACATCATGCCGGCCTGACCGTGATGCCTGGCGGGGAGCACTGGTTCCATACCCCGGAGCAGGTCGCATTTTTAAAGGAATGGCTGCGGCAAGCGCTGCGATAGGTTTTGGCGGAGCCATTCCAACAGATTATAAAAAGTGAGGAATCACAGATGGACATTGTAACGGTACATAACCTGAAAAAATATTTTGGCAAAGGCGAAAATCAGGTCCGGGCGCTGGATGGCATCGACCTTTCAATTGAAAAGGGCAAATTCACCGCCATCATCGGCGCTTCCGGCTCGGGCAAAACGACGCTGCTGAACATGATCGGCGGCATGGACATCCCCGACGAGGGCGAAGTCACCGTCGATGGGGTCAGCCTGCGCGGCCTGAAGGAAAAGGAGCTAGCGGTGTTCCGCCGCAGCAAGGTCGGCTTTATCTACCAGAACTTTAACCTCATCCCCACCCTGACCGTCCGGGAAAACATCCTGTTCCCGCTGAGCCTCTCCGGTTCCAGCCCCGACGTGTCTTTCTTCACCGAGATTGTGCAGCTGCTGCGCCTGCAGGACCGACTGAACGCCTTCCCCAACGAGCTTTCCGGCGGCGGGCAGCAGCGGGTGGCCATCGCGCGGGCTCTGATTACCAAGCCCTCCATCATCCTGGCTGACGAGCCGACCGGCAACCTGGACAGCAAGACCGGCCAGAACGTTCTGGGCCTGCTCAAGCTGTCGGTCGAGACCTACCGCCAGACGCTCATCATGATTACCCACAATCTGGAGATTGCGCAGATGGCCGACCGGGTGGTGCGCATCGAGGACGGGCGCATCCGCGGCTAGGGGGAGGGATTGTGTATGCTTGCAAACAACAATCTGAAGGTTTGCTGGACGCTGGTGAAGCGAGACTTTCGCTTCCATCGGGCCAAAAATCTCATTCTGGCTCTCGCCGCCATGCTGGTCACCGCCCTGTACACCTTTGTCTTTTTGATGGGCAGCTCGGTGCAGGACGCCTTTCTGCTCAACTACCAGTACACCTACGGCTCCACCAGCCACATCCTGTATACCGGCCTGACCGAGCACCAGGCGGACCTGCTCTCCCAGCACGTCAACGTCAAAAGCACGGTGCGGCTGAGCACCCTCGGACAGCTCTCCGACCCGATGATCGGCCAGCGGTCGGTCAAGCTGGCGGTGACCGACCAGGCCTACGCCGAGACGGTGCTCTCGCTGCCCACCACCGGCAGCCTGCCGGAGCAGGCGGGGCAAATCGCGCTGGACGAGCTGACCATGAACTCGCTGGGCGTCCCGCATCAGCTGGGCGCGCCGGTTACTCTGCAGTGGACCGACCCGCAGGGGGAGCAGCACACCGACCAGTTCACCCTGTGCGGCTGGTGGTACAGCCCAACCAACTTTTCGGAGGCCTGCGCCTGGGTTTCGGCAGAGACAGCTACTCAGCTGATGCCGGGCTATGACAGCGAAAACGCCGCTGACATCACCCTCGGTGTCACCCTCTACCAGCCCCGCGAGCTGGAACAGCAGGCCCAGCAGATTCTGCAGGATCAGGGGCTGCCGCAGCTGAGTTTCACCACCAACCTCTCCTACAACAGCGCCCGTCTGGATCAGGCGCAGCAGCAGGCCCTCCCCTTCTATTCCCCGGCCGTCCTGGTGCTGGTCTGCGGCTACCTGATGATCTACAGCATCGTCCACGTCGCTGCCCAGCGGGACACCCTCTTTTTTGCCTCGCTTAAATCGCTGGGCATGACGCCCCGCCAGATCCGCCGGATGCTGCTGGAGCAGAGCTGCGCGGTCACGCTGCTGGGGCTGATACCCGGCTGGGCGCTGGGATTTGGGCTGCACTTTTGCATCACCAGCCGGGTCATCACCGGCATGGAGCAAAACCCCGCCCTCTATTTTCTCTCCTGGCAGCCCTTTGTGGTGGCGGCGCTGTGCACCCTGCTCACCGCCCTCGTCGCCTATCTGCTGCCCACCTGGCGGCTTGCCCGCATGACGCCGGCACAGGCTGTCCAATCGGTTTCGCCCGCCTCCTCCCGTCTTGGCCGCAGCTCGGATGGGCGCACCACTCTACTGCGTCTAGCACTGCGCACCCTTGGCCGCAACGCGGGCCGCATGGTGCTGTCGGCAGTCAGTCTGCTGCTGGCGGTAGTGCTGCTCAACGCGCAGTGGATTTCCTACATCAGCTACAAGGAGGACATCTACCTGCAGGCCATGTCCCCGTGGGACTATAGCATCGCCGACGGCTCTGCCTACCTCTCGGTGCTGCGCTACAACGAAAGCAACCGCGCCATCACCGAGGAGATGGTGGAGGCGCTCTCTGCCCAGTCGGAGGTCAGCTCGGTGAGCGGGCTGAAAAGCCGTGAGCTCACCCTCACCGCCCCGGATTCGCTGCGGCAACGGATTGTCGACTACTACAACCAGCCCTACGACGACACCATGACCCTGCGGGACACCCAGGCCGCCTACCCCGACTGGTGCGCCGGGCTGGACCGGCTGGAACAGACCGGCCAGTACACCGCACTGGTGATCGGGCTGGAGGGGGAGTATCTAAACTATGTGCTGCAAAACTGCCCCTTCACCAGCGGCAGCTT
>ERZ1643249.614-NODE-614-length-40004-cov-6.710731_pt1 | contig 40004 bp, 32 predicted proteins | sample MGYA00579263_ERZ1643249 | MGnify/ENA primary metagenome ERZ1643249 (study PRJEB29033, sample SAMEA4952264) | chicken gut metagenome | biome: Broiler Chicken; feature: Gastrointestinal Tract; material: Caecum | place: Ireland | collected 2018 | study: Broiler...
GCCGGAAGCTCCTGCGGCGTCTCAATATATACATTTGCCGTTTCGTCCGTCTCCGACTGAATCAGCTTCGTGGTATATGGATTTTCTTCTGTACCCAGATACACGCCCTGGCTGTACTGTACCACCAGATCGCCGTACTGCTCTCTGTAGGCATTTTTCTGCTCTGTGGTCATTTCTGCCGTATAATAATCGAGCCATGCCCCGTCCACGTCATGAATCAGATAGGACGCGCCTTCCTTCAGTACAGGCTTTTTGCTCTGGCTGTCCACCTTTTCGATCCGGACCAGCGCCATCACCGGGCGGTCCATCAGAATCACCAGATCGTCCAGCGGTGTTCCCTGTCCGTCACCGTCCACTGTGCCGTCCTCGTCGTCTGCCTGCACATGGATGACAAAGGGACGGGTGGCCGTAGTATTCTCCGGCGTGGTCGTCTCGATCACCACGTATCTGCCATAGGGCAGGCCGGGCGTTGTCACGATTCCTCTGTCGTCGCTCTCAATCTCCGCTGCAAAATACGCATTTTCATTATCTGTATAATCAGATATCCGATAAGTCGTACCGTCACTGTAAGTAATGGACTTTACCAGCTTCCCGCTTTCCACATCCGGACTGTCTGCCTCCTCATAGACGATTGCCGGACGGATCTGCCGGAACGCAGAATAGTCCAGGGCAGTCGGATCGCGGAAATCATCAATCATGGCCTGAGGCAGATCCTCATCCGACACATCTGCGTATTTTCCGCCAGCCAGCTCCGATACCAGGTAAATCGAGAACTTCGCTCCTTCCATCGGATCAAGACGATCCGTATTGTCTGTTCCTGTCACCTTATAGAAGGACAGCGCCTGCTTCTTCACCTGCTCATAGACCTGATAATCCGAAACCTCAACAACCGGTGTCTTCTCATCCTTATAAACAATCTCGAATTCATACTGTTCCGGATCTGCCAGATAGCCCTCGCTGGCTTCCTTCTCCTGCAGATAATAGCTGCCCAGTTCCAGATTTTCGATGATGATGCTATATCCGGCTCCGACCGTCATAACTGCCGTTCCGTCCTCATCATACCGGTAAGTGCGCACACCATTCTCCGCACCCACGTAGCTGACCTTGATTTCCTCGCCTTTTTGATACAGCACTGTGCCGCTCTGGTCCTGATGCACAATATCTTCTGCCGCATAGAGCCCGTACTGTGCCCCTGCAAGAGAAGCATCGCCCTGGGGTATGGTATCCTGCGCTTCCAGGTCATTCTTGGTAAAAGTGATTTTCCCAAGGACTCTCTGATCATCAAAGGTTCCTTCCTGATTATTGGTGATAGTAATTGTAGACTGGTTCTGCACGGTATCTGCAGAAATCACAAAGTCATACACGTTCTTATCCGCATCCGTGGAATCCTCAGACACCTCGGCATCGTCCTTCCAGTCTCCATAATAGCCTTCCGGAGCGGAAGTCTCGATAATCCGGTATTTTCCCTGATTGTCCGGAGAATAATAGAGCCAGGAAGGTGTCAGATAAGTCCCTTTTTCTGTCTCCACCAGAGTCATACCTTCTGAAGCTCCGGTCATAGTTCCTGTCTCGTAAGGCTTCGAGGAAGAGTCTGTCGTCCCCCGGTAAGGCACATAGCCGCCAGTTCTCTCACTCCAGGTATAGACTGTAAAGACCGCCCCGCTTAAGGGATTTCCTGTCTCCTCGTCCACCTTTTTTAACTGTGCCTTTACTTTGAAAGGCTCATTGTAAAGCTGGCTGTCCGTTACACTGCTGCCATCCTCATTGGTTTCCCCGTTCGTAACCACGTTATCCAGCTTCGTGTAATACTCCGGCACCGTCTCTGTCACTTCATACTGAACCGCCCTGCCAAGCTCATCATACTTAATCAGCGGCTTCGTACTGCCGTCCGGCATAACACGCACGTCAAAGGCATAAGCCCAGTCCCGGCTGGCATTGGTCACAGCGTTATTTACCTGCACTGCTGTGGTCTGGGAAGGCAGGGTACGCATCAGGCGGACTGTCACATGGTCTGCCTGAGAACCGCTGACTGTCCAGTTCTTCTTTCCGGCAAACTGCACCGTGCCATATTTCAGCGTTGGAGTCAGAACGCCCGTCTTTCGCGACTCCTTATTATAGATACCGCCTTCTATGGTATAACTCATTGTGGCTCCGGCTTTTGTAAGATCCGATACGGCGCCTGCAGCGTCTCGGTTCGTCGGATAAGAAGTATCCGAGAGGAGATACCGGTACTCATCCTTCAGCTTCAGCCGAATCGTACAGGAATACGTCTGTCCGGCTCCCTCCGGCACGTTCCAGGTGAGCTTTCCCGTACTTTTGTCCAGCGTAACGGCAGACGTTCCGCCGTCTGCGCTGACCACCTCTACCGGCTCCCAGTATTCTGTCTCAATCTGATCGGTCAGAACTTTATCTACAGCTTTTATTTCTCCTGCTTTGCCGTGAATGTTGAACAGCGTCTGCGCGAGAGCCGAGTTTTCCTCTCCCGAAAACGAAAGATTCTGCCAGAGACTCGCGGTGTAAGTGCCGTCTGCCTTCTGTGTGGCCAGCTCTGCGAGGAACTTTGCTCCTTCTGAGCCGGAAGGCATACCAATGGCTATCGTAAAGAGCTCTGTGTTTGGAAGCCCTTTTATCTGATTCGCCAGCGCCCTGATTTCATCTCTGCTGTGTCCATTGTCCTCCGGATTATCACCGCAGATGCCATCTGAGATAAAAACTACCTTCGTATAAACTCCGGCATGCGCGCTGTCGTTCTGATTCCGGCTGGTGATCATATTCCGGACTTCTGTCAGAGATTCATAATAATAAGTTCCGGAATAAGTCTTTACATTGCCGACAGCTGTTTTCACCGCCTCGTAATCCTCCGTCCACGGCGTATAGTTATACAGCCCTCTCTCCCGGTAAGCGTCATAACCGCCATGGTATGTCCCGTCCGCAAAAGACCAGAAGGCTACCCGGGATTTGATTTTTCCGGCGGGTACCCCCGCATTATCGCTGGCAATCCGGTCCATCAGCTCATAGACGGCCTGTTTTGCCATAGTAAGCCTGTCCTGGCAGCCATTTCCGTAACTGACCCCAATCTGCTGTCCGGAGCCGTTGTAATGCCTTCTGATCCAGCTTCCGGCTCCGCCTGGGAGATTATCAAACCAGATACCGCTTCCGCGTTCAAAACCGGTATAGTAATCCACCAGACTCAGAGAAAGTCCTCCTTTGTAATAATAGTGATTGGGATTGATACAGGGAGAATTCTCATTTACGATATCCGGATAACCTCCCTGTTCCCAGGTAGTCCCGCTTAAAGACATGGTACGGGTCCGGTCCAGAATAATGATATAATCCACCGGGATATTCGCATAATCCGAAGTGTCCTTTTCCGTAATCGTCAGTTCCCCATACCCGTCTTCAATATCCGTCCACCGGGCTGCTTTTCCAAGCTCCACATCCGGCTCATATTCCTTTTTGGTCGATGAAGCATTTCCCTGCCAGTCACCGGTGATACCGCCGTCTTCCGCCGAAAGATCCCCCATATCCTGTCCTTCTCTTTCAGAAAGAACCACAGTCACATCCGCGGCCGGCATCGTAAAGGCAACAGAAGAGGCAGATACTGAAAAATCAAGATCCGCATTCTCTTCGCCATATGTAACTGTGGCGGCCCAGATCTGAGAACCGGTATAATTCACAGATACCGCGGCCTCTGCTCCTTCCCACAGTTCTGCCGGCTCCGCGGCGGCCTCAAAGACAGGAGCGCCCTCTTCCAGTGTCTCTGTGATGACAGTGATGCTGTAACGGGTCCAGGGCTCAGCCTCTGCCTTTACTGTCACATCCGTTTCCGCCGCCTGAAATGTCAGTGTAACCGTTCCATTCTCATCCGGTCCCTCCGCCTGATATTCTATCGCGGAGCCGTCCGCATCTGTGACCGCAATGCTCTCCAGATTTACATCGTACCCCGGTTCCGGCGTCAGAACAGCTGTTACCGTCTCGCCCGGAAGATAAGCTTCCTGTTCCAAGGCAAAATTTATAAATTCACCCTCGCCTTTTATAACAATCTTTTCTTCGGTATCCTCATCTTCCGCAGGCTCTTCCTCTGGAGTCGTTTCTTCTGAAGTTTCTTCTGAAGTTTTCTCCGTCACAGTTTCCCTTTCTTCCGTGCCTGACGACTCCTGCTGCATATCTGCCATGGGAACCTCTTCTTCTGATTCCGCTGCCGGCGGTCCCGATTCCGGTTCCTCTGTGAAGGGTTCTGACTCTCCTTCCGTTTCCGGTCCCACCACAGAAAATGCCTGCTCTGATACTGTTTCCGCTGCAGGCGGCCCCGACGCGGACACAGAGCCTGTCCCCATGACCGATATGCACAGCGCAAAAGCAAGCAGCACCGCCAGAATACGTATGCCTGTTTTTCTTTTTCCTTTCATTCCTATCCTTTCTGAGAGCCTTCCGGCTCTCCAAATCCTTACATTCTGCAGTTCCTGAATGTAATTTGAAAGTGCCAGATAACATAAAGCCTCTGTCTTTTTGAGCACCACCCCGCTTTGCGCTGTTTTCTTCTTTTTTTCATCTTTAAAATTCTTTTTGTGGAATTTCTGAGGAGACACTCCTCTGTGAAATCAGCAGATCTGTCTGATATTTGAAGAATACCAGATGTTGGAAAACAAGTCAATAGCTTTTTGAGAACAGCAAAAGGGATTTCCCGACACCGCTGGCCGCGCAGCCGCCGGAAAATCCCTTTCATTCAAATATCCTCGCGGAAGTCAGCACGCCTTCCGCGTAATCTTCACATGCTCTGACTTACATACTCTTAATCCGTTCCAGGGCAGCCACCGTGTTCTCATAGGAACCAAAAGCCGTCAGGCGGAAATATCCTTCCCCGCTGGGACCAAAACCAGAGCCCGGTGTTCCTACCACGCCGGCGCGCTCCAGCAGATAATCAAAGAATTCCCAGGAATTCATTCCGTCCGGGGTCTTCAGCCAGATGTACGGTGCGTTGACGCCTCCTGAAACGGTATAGCCGGCCGCCTTCAGACCTTCCAGAATCGTCTTTGCATTGTTCATATAATAAGCTACCTGCTCCTTCAGCTGTGCCTTTCCTTCCGGAGAGTAGACGGCCTCTCCTGCCCTCTGAACAATATAGGGAGCCCCGTTATATTTGGTGCCGTGTCTTCTGGCCCAGAGAGCATGCAGAGAGACATCCCCCTGCTTCAAATCTTTCGGAATCACCGTGTAGCCCAGACGCACGCCTGTGAAGCCCGCGTTCTTGGAAAAGCTTCTCAGCTCAATGGCACAGGTTCTGGCTCCTTCACACTCATAGATGGTATGGGGCACATCCTCCTCTGAAATGTATGCCTCATAAGCTGCGTCATAGATGATGACCGCGCCCACTCTGTTCGCATAATCCACCCACTCCTGAAGCTGGGCTTTTGTGACTGTGGACCCGGTGGGATTATTGGGGAAGCACAGATAAATCAGGTCCGGAGTCTCCTTCGGCAGCTCCGGCGCAAAACCGTTCTCTGCCGTACAGGGCATATAGATCACATCACTCCAGGTCTCCGTCTTCGGATCATAGGTTCCGGTCCGTCCTGCCATGACATTGGTGTCCACATAGACAGGATACACCGGATCGCAGACCGCGATTTTATTGTCCACGCTGAAAATCTCCTGAATATTTCCGGCGTCGCATTTGGCTCCGTCGCTGACGAAAATCTCATCTGCGGAGATATCCGCTCCCCGATCCTGATAATCATGTTTCGCAATGGCGTTTCTTAAAAACTCATAGCCCAGGTCCGGCGCGTAGCCATGAAAGGTCTCCGCCTTTCCCATCTCGTCCACTGCCTTATGAAGCGCCTCGATGATCGCCGGAGCCAGAGGCTGAGTCACATCTCCGATTCCCAGACGGATAATCTGCTTTTCCGGATGCTCCGCCGAATAAGCCGCCACCTTTTTTCCAATGGTGGAAAACAGATAGCTTCCTGGAAGTTTCAGATAATTATCATTGATTTTATACATCTTTTACTCCTCTCCCGGCCGCTTTCCGCAGCCGGCATCTTTTATTTCCGCAGTATATTTGGCTTCTGCTACTTCTGATTTACGCTCGTCTTCAATTCCTCCGGATCGAATTCACCGGTAAAAACGGTGGCCGCCGGTCCTGTCATATACACGCAGTTATCTTTCTCATCCCAGCTGATTTCCAGGGAGCCGCCCAGAAGATGCACCGTCACATCCCGCTCCGCGATTCCGTTCAGAACCGCCGCCACAGCTGTGGCGCAGGCTCCCGTTCCACAGGCCATGGTCTCTCCCGAACCCCGCTCCCAGACCCGCATCTGAAGATGCTTCCGGTCAATTCTGCGGACAAATTCCGTATTGACCCGGTCCGGAAACCGCTCATGGCTTTCAAACTTCGGCCCCAACTCTTCCAGCTTCAGATGCTCTACATCATCCAGAAACACCACCGCGTGGGGATTTCCCATGGAAACGCAGGTCATCTCATAAACCTGATTGTCCACCACAATAGGCTCTCCCACCAGGGACTCTCCCCGTCCGATCACAGGAATCTTTTCAGGCTCCAGAACCGGCTCTCCCATGTTGACCCGGACCTTCTCCACCTTTCCGTCCCTGACTGTAAGTTTCAGGTACTTCACTGCTCCGCCGGACAGAATCCGGAGTTCCTTTTTATCCGTAAGTCCGTTGTCATAGACGTATTTTGCCACACAGCGGATTCCGTTCCCGCACATCTTCCCATAGGAACCATCTGCATTGTACATGGCCATCTCAAAATCTGCCAGCTCTGACGGCTTGATCAGAATCAGTCCGTCGGCTCCGATCCCCTTATGCCGGTCGCTGACCAGACGCGCCAGCTCTTCCGGATTCTCCAAAACCTCCCTGGTACAGTCCATGTACACATAATCATTCCCGATACCGTGCATTTTTGTAAATTTCATATCTGTTTTTCCTCTCCCTTTCTCAGGGGCCGCCCCTGACCGGATACAGCCACAGTCAGAACCGCATCATGCTCAGAACCATTTCCGCAGTTTCCACCAGATTGGTTCCGCTGTCCATACTGCATTTTTGAATATAACGGTGCGCCTCTTCCTCTGACATGCCGTTTCGCTCCATCAGCAGGTTTTTCGCCTCCTGAAGCACTTTTTTATCCTCTTCAGACCGTTCCTTCGGCCTGCTTTTCCTCTTTTTCCTCCGCCGTTCGATTCCCGCCGACATCATTTCCAGCGTATTAAGCAGGTCATAGACCTTCAGCGGCATGGTGACGCAGACGACCCCATCCTTTGAACATTCACTCCAGACGCGCTGGGAGGCCACAAGAAGCATCTCAAAGTGTGACGGCAGGCAGGCCTGCAGCTCAGAATAAATCATATCCGGATATTTGTACCCGCAGACGATGATGCCATCTCCCAATCCGTTGGCGGAAGCCAGAGCCTGCGCCCCTGTAGTGCAGACAGCAGGTACCTGAAATCCATGGCGGACCAGCAGATTGCGGATATTCTTCGCGTCTTCTATTTTCGGAAACAGCACAATAATATTCGTCACACTCTCACCTCCCCGGGATCTGGCATATATACGCGGCAGTCAGAAGCGCCGGCGCTCCGGGAAACAATCCGTCTTCATACCGCCGCTGCGCTGTCCTGAGGAACGGCCTAGAACCGATGCAGATAATGCTCTATCTCCCATTCAGATACCTGAGCGCAGTATTCCTCCCATTCTCTGCGCTTTGCCTGAATATAGCTGCTGCTGATATTCTCACCCAGAGTGTTTTTCACCAGCTCATCCTCTTCCATTGCTTTCAGAGCCTCTTCCAGATTTCTCGGCAGGGGCTCTATTCCGGAGGCCTTTCTCTCTTCCTCCGTCATTCTGCGCGCGTTCCGATCCACAGGAGCCGGCGGCATAATCTGGTTCTTAATGCCGTCCAGTCCGGCTTCCAGGCAGACTGCCAGCGCCAGATAAGGATTGCAGGATGGGTCCGGACTTCGAAGCTCTATCCGGGTATTGTCCCCCCGGAGAGCCGGAATACGGATCAGCTGGCTTCGGTTGACCGCAGACCAGGTTACATAAGAAGGCGCCGTATAACCTGCCGTGGTCCGGGCCGGAAAGATTCTCTTGTAGGAATTGACCAGCGGATTCGTAACTGCCGTCATTCCTCTGGCATGCTTTAAAAGACCTCCGATAAACCAGTATGCCTCCCGGCTCAGCCCGTTGGGATCTTCCGCGTCCTGAAAGATATTTTTCCCATTTCTGGACAGGGACATATTCGTATGCATACTGGAACCGTTAAGCCCTGACCGGGGTTTCGGCATAAATGTGGCATGAAGCCCGAAGCGCTTTGCAATGGTCTTTACTGCCAGCTTGAAAGTCATAATATTATCCGCGGTCAGAAGCGCCTCTCCATAGCGGAAATCGATCTGATGCTGGGCCGGAGCCACCTCATGATAGGAAGCCTCCACTTCAAACCCCATCTCCTCCAGCGTCAGAATAATATCTCTTCTTGTATTCTCTCCCAGATCTATCGGACTCATATCGAAAAATCCGGCCTGCTCATGGCTGAAGGTAGTAGGATTGCCCTCATCGTTGGTATGAAACAGGAAGAACTCACATTCCGGCCCCACATCAAACTGATATCCCATCTCCTTCGCATGCTTCACAGCTCTCTTCAGAATGCCCCGGGGATCGGCGCTGTAAATGGTTCCGTCCGGCCTCCGGATGTCGCAGATCAGCCTGGCCACCTTGCCCTGCTGCGGCCGCCACGGGAAAATCGCCAGCGTGTCCAGATCCGGCCACAGAAACATATCCATATCGTTGTCATGGAGAAATCCCTCCACACAGGAACCGTCAAACACATAGCCCTGATCCAGAACCCGCTCCAGCTGTCCCGCAGTGACCGCCGCGTTTTTCAGATTCCCGAACAGATCCGCAAACTGCAGACGGATAAATTCCACATCTTCTTCCTCTACCAGTCTGAGAATATCTCTTTTCGTATAATGGCTCATGATTTTTCTCCTTTTTCAATTAAAAAAGGGCGCTCTTTCCCCATGAAGAACGCCTTTGTCCTGATACAAAATATAACAGCCGCTTTCCCTTTTGTCAAGACTGCCTTTCCTGCTCCTGAGGCTGTTCCAGCCGTTCAAATACCATGTCATAACCATCATTTCCATAGTTCAGAGAACGATTCACTCTGCTGATCGTTGCCGTAGAAGCTCCCGTTTTCTCGGCAATTTCCAGATACGTCTTCTGCTCGCGCAGCATCTTTGCCACCTCAAAGCGCTGGGACAGAGAAAGCAGCTCATTGATGGTGCATACATCTTCAAAAAAAGTGTAGCACTCTTCTCTGTTTTTCAGACTCAAAATCGCGTCAAACAGAAAATCCACAGCTTCTGTTCTTATCTTCTTATTCACAATTCTCTCCTTCTATTCCTGTTGTCTAAATTCATATTCCCGCTTTTCTCAGATGGAGACGGGTCTAAGGGTATTTTATCACAGTAAAATTTTAAAGTCCAGAAGCTATGGAGGGATTCTTCTATACATATAGATAAAAACCGAACAACAGGAACCAGAATTCCGTTGCCATCTCCGTTCAGATGCGGTATGATAACTTATGATAACTGCAGTTGATTCAGATATTCCGTCTACTGCCCCAGGGCACATACAGCAGGGAGGCTTTTATGACACTTCTGGACACGATGAACGGTCCCATATGGATTCTCTGGGCTGCCGCCGTCCTGTGCGCTGCGCTTGCCGTCACTTTTCTTTCCGGCCGCGGGAGCTGGCTGATTGCCGGATACAATACTTCCAGCAAAAAGGAAAAAGAAAAATACAATGAAAAGAAGCTCTGCCGGGTCATGGGCTGGGGAATGGCCGTTATTGCCATATTGACCCTTATAATGGCCGCAGGCTGCCAGGTGCTTCCCGCAGCATTTGCCGATCTGTACGGAGCTGTCGTTCTCATTGACTGCCTTGTTATGATTGTACTTGGAAATACCATCTGCAAAAAATAAGTTTGCCGGAGTACATCCGGTCAGCTTATGAGATATCAGGAGCACTATGAAACCTCTGACCATTCTTACCATTTATCTTATTTTCATGAACCTGCTGGCCTTTCTTCTCATGGGACTGGACAAATCAAAAGCCCGCCGGAATCAGTGGCGCATCCCCGAGAAGACGCTGTTTCTGTCCGCTATTCTGGGCGGAAGCATCGGCGCGATTCTTGGAATGCAGGTTTTCCGGCATAAAACAAAGCATGCCTCCTTCCGGATCGGCATGCCCTGTATTCTGATTGTGCAGCTTGGTCTTGCAGTCTATATCCTGTCCCGTTAAAAATACCGGAAATAAATTTCAAGGAATATCTTCTCTTTCTCCCGGCCCCTCACTCCAGCTTCATCATCCGGTACCCCACGCCGATGTGGGTCTGGATATACTGGGGAGAGTCCGGTCCCTTCTCCAGCTTTCTGCGGAGCGTCGCCATAAACACACGCAGGGACGCCACGTCATTGTCCCAGCTGCTTCCCCAGATCTTTTCTGTAATATATGTGTGGGTCAGCACTCTGCCTGCGTTTCTGGCCAGGAGGCAGAGGAGCTTATACTCGATAGGAGTCAGGTGAAGCTCTTCCTCTCCCAGATATACGCAGCCCGCCGCGAAGTCTATTTTCAGCGGTCCGTTGGTAAAGACAGAGTCTCCCGCTGCCGCGCCGGACTCCATCAGGCATAGGCGGCGCTGAGTCACACGCAGTCTCGCAAGAAGTTCTTCCACCGAAAAGGGCTTTGTCAGATAATCATCCGCGCCCGCGTCCAGCGCCTGGATCTTGTCGCTGTCTTCGCTCCGCGCGCTGATTACGATAATCGGCATATTGGACCAGGCGCGGATACGGTGGATGACTTCCACACCGTCGATATCAGGAAGCCCCAGATCCAGAAGAACTATATCCGGATTGTAGGAAGACGCTTCCATAATGGCATTTTTCCCGTTTTCAGCGGTGATGTATTTATAATCGTGGGTCTTCAGCGTGGTAGTTATGAGGTTGCGGACAGAACTGTCGTCCTCAACCACAAGGATCATTGCTTTATTCATTCAGAATCACCTCTTCTGCAGGCAAAGTAAATGTAAAAATACAGCCATGAGGCTGGTTGTCCGTAAGCGTTATCTCGCCGCCGTGGGCATTGATAATGGACCTGCACAGCGACAGACCCAGACCCAGGCTGCGCCGGTTGTCGGCGACTTTATTATCTCCCGTATAAAACATGTCAAATACCCGCTGTTTTCTGTCGTCCGGAATTCCCGGCCCCGTATCGGCAATGCTGACAGAGACCGCTCCTTCCCTCTTTTCCGCGGTGATCTTTATGGAGGAGCCGGGAGGCGTATATTTTATGGCATTGTCAACGATGTTGATAATCACCTGGATAATAAGCTTTGCGTCCATTTTCGCAAGCATCAGCTCATCCCTGTATTCTACCGAAATCTCGTGATCCAGATTCTTGCGCCGGATATGGCGCAGCGCTTCCTCCATCACTTCCTCTATCAGCTGGGGAAGCATCTGCAGATTCATCCGCCCTTCCTCAATCCGCGTAACCGAAAGAAGATTTTCCACAAGACTGATCAGCCACTGGGAATCCTCAAGAATGTCTGTGAACATCTGCTTTCTTGTCTGATCATCCAGTCTGTCGTAATCGGAGAGAAGATTGGCCGCGTTGCCGGAAATGGAAGTCAGAGGCGTACGCAGGTCATGGGAAATGGCCCGCAGAAGATTTGCCCGGAGCTGTTCATTTTTCGCAAGCACCGCCGCCTCCTCCTTTTCTTTCGCGTTCCGGATGTTTTCAACCGCCAGGGCGCACTCTCCAAGAATAGAAAGCGCTACGCTGTTTTCAAAGGAATCCAGCGGCTTTCCCGCCATGTGAATTCCCGCGACGCCGTATACCCTGTGATTGAGCCCAATCGGCAGATACAGGCAGGAAGCCTGTTCCTGAATGCCCGTATAAGCGCCTGCGCTCTGGTTCTTCTGAAACGCCCATTCAGCCGCGGCACGCTCCGTATCAGTGAAAAAGGCCCCCTCTTTTACGGCGCTGCCGGGGGACGCGCAGTACAGGCAGCCTTTTGCCAGTCTGCCCTCCATGGCCGGATACGCGATAACATCACGGTCAAGAAGCTTTACAAGCTGGCTGGCCGTGATGTTGATAATCTCATGATTGTCTTTTGCCTTCTGCAGAAGCTGGCTTGTGTTCAGCAGCACCTTGGCCCTGAACGCAGATCTGGCCGAAAACTGAGCGTGTTCCTTCAGCTTCGCGGCCAGGGTTCCCGTGATAATCGAAGCGGCCAGCATAATCACAAACGTAACGGGATAGCCCGGATCATAAGCGTGAAAAGTCAGCCGCGGTTCTGTAAAGAAGAAATTAAACAGCACAACACTGAGTACCGAGCAGAGCACACTGCCGGCATATCCCTCTGTAAACAGAGAAATCAGCAGAACACCCAGAATATACACGGTAATAATATTGGACTCGGTAAAACCTGCCCTCTGAAAAAGCCAGCCGATACCAGTCACAGATGCCAGAATCAGGACTGTAATCAGCAGATCTTTCGCAGAGGGCAGAATTCTGCGGGGCAGTCCATGAACTTTCATATACAGTCACCGCCTTCCTGCTTCTGGTATGACATTATACCATGTCCTTCGGACATGGCCCCTCCGGGGGATGCCATGCGGCGCGGTATAATGTCTGGCGACATTATACCATATCCCCCGGAAATAAGCTACCGTTTTCCCTGCCTTTCAGGCTTTCCGGCGCTTTGTGTCAGGGGAATGATAAAGAACGATCCGGGTATCCGCATACTTTCTCCGGAAATCTTTTACTTCCTTCAGAAGCTCCTCATCGCTCACCTCTTCTGTCAGCATAACGCAGTCAGGTTCTCTGGCAGTCAGATCCTTTTCGACAGACTTCCTGTTTTTCTCCAGAAAGCGATCCAGCTGCTTCATCTGAATATATCCGAAAATGACAGCTCCCAGCATTATAAGTATTAATCCGGCCTCTCTCACAGCTTCCTGTTCATCTCCTTCCGAGTTTATGAAAAACACCTTCCCGTCTTCCTATTTTTATTATAGTTTTTTACCCGTTAAAAGGGTATTAAGCCCTCCGGCTCCATATTAAAATCACATAAAGAATAGAAAGAAAAGCAAAAATCCCGGGAAGCCCCGCAGATATCTGCTCAGGGCTTCCCGGGATTTCAGAGCCACAGTGTTTCACAACCGGGATATTTCAGAACTCATCTTCTTCTGTCTCAAAAAGAATGCCAAGGGTATTGGGTCCGCAGTGGCAGGAAATCGTACAACTGGCTCTGGTAATATAAATATTATCAAAGGAAAGCTCTTTCTCCACAGCCTCCTTTACCAGCTGAATATAGGACTCCTCAATGCCGGAATGGGTAATAAAAAGACGTCTGGTATTGATTTTGCCATAAGACTGCAGCGTGTCCTTTACATAATGAGGAAGCACCTTGTCCAGCGCGCCTCTGTATTTTTTCCCCACATACATGGCGCCCGAGGAGTTGTCCACCTGAATGCAGGGCTTAATGTTCAGAAGATTGGCGCCCAGCGCCGTGATGCTGCTGCAACGGCCGCCTGCGCTCATGAATTTCAGCGTATCAAGGATAAAGCTGGCATGAACACAGTTTCTCCGTCTTTCCAGCCGTCCGGCTATCTCCGCCGCTGAGAGGCCCTGGCTGATCCATTCGGCCGCGTCCAGAACCAGATGTCCGATTCCCGTAGACAGATTACAGGAATCCACCGGATAGACTCCCGGCAGCTCCCGCGCCGCCAGCAGACAGTTCTGGTGGGCGCTGGAAAGGGCGCCGCCCAGGTTCAGATGTACAACTTCATAGCCCTGCTCCGTAAACGGCCTGAAATAATCCAGATATTCCTGCACATTGATAGCCGCCGTGCGCGGAAGAACCTTCCTGTCGTAATAAGCCTGAAAAATATCCTGGGGCGTAATATCCACATTGTCCTGGTAATCCCTGCCCTCCAGAATAATATGAAACGGATAATAGTGCACCTGATACTGTTCCTTCAGCTCATCTCCCAAATCGCAGGTGCTGTCTGCGCTTAAAAGTATCCTGCTCATGATTTTTTATCCTTCGTCCTCCCATACATAAGGTGTCAGCTGGTAAACGTAATAATTGATCCAATTTGTATACAGCGTATTCGCATGGGCCCTCCACATCAGAAGCGGCCTGTTCCTGCTGTCATTCTCCGGAAAATAATCTTTGGGAAGCTGGATGTCCAGCCCCTTGTTTTTATCCCGCAGATACTCCTTCTCCAGAGTCAGCCTGTCATACTCCGGATGTCCGAAAACAAAGACTTTCCGCCCTTCCTCTGCCATGGCGATAAACACTCCCGCCTCTTCCGATTCCGCCAGGATCGTCAGCTCGCTGCAGGCGCGGATCTCTTCCGCGTCCACCGTCGTATGGCGGGAATGGGGCGCGTAGAATTCATCGTCAAAGCCGCGGACCAGGGGCTCTCTCCGGTTGCGCACCTTATGACGGTACAGGCCGAACAGTTTCTGCGGCAGCAGCTTTTTCTTCAGGCCGTAGAAATGATACATGGCCGCCTGGGCTCCCCAGCAGATAAAAAAGGTCGAGGTCACGTGGCCGTCCGCCCAGTCCATAATCTCTACCAGCTCATCCCAGTAGTCTACCTCCTCAAACTCCATCTGCTCCACCGGCGCCCCCGTAATGATCAGGCCATCGAAACGGCGCTTCTTTACCTCACAGAAAGGCTCATAAAATTTGTTGATATGGCTCTGGGCCGTATTCTTGGATTCATGGCTGCTGACCATAATGAAAGTAATATCCAGCTGCAGGGGCGTATTGGACAGAGAACGCAGAAGCTGCAGCTCTGTATCCTCCTTTAAAGGCATCAGGTTCAGAATTCCTATCTTCAGGGGACGGATATCCTGATTCAGAGCCCGCGTCTCATCCATCACAAATATATTTTCACTTTCCAGGATCGCTCTTACAGGCAGATCACTCTGTACTTTAATCGGCATAACCTTTCACTCCTCTGTCCTTTTTTCTGCACTCTCGTCAGCCGTATTCATCTTCTTTTCTTCCGCATTACTATAACATATTTTTCACAGATTGACCATCCCCGAAAAATGCTCTGCCCCTTTTTCTCTGCCTGTGATATAATATTTCAGAGAAATTTCACACAAGGAGGTATACTGAAAATGAAAGTTTTAATGATCAACGGAAGCCCTCACAAAGAAGGGAACACCTATATTGCCCTCCATGAGATGGAAAAAATCTTCGCGGAAGCACAGATTGAAACGGAGATTCTTCATATTGGAAACAAGGATATCCGGGGCTGTGTCGCCTGCGGCGTCTGTCATAAGAAAGGGGCCTGTACCTTTGATGATCTGGTAAATGAGACAGCTCCGAAATTTGAAGCCTGCGACGGCCTGGTTATTGCCAGCCCCGTCTACTACGCCTCCGCAAACGCGACCCTGATCGCGTTTCTGGACCGTCTGTTCTACAGCACGCCCTTCGACAAAACCATGAAAGTGGGCGCAAGCGTAGTTGCGGCCAGAAGGGGCGGCCTGTCAGCGACCTTTGACGAACTGAATAAATATTTTACCATCTCAGGCATGCCCGTGGCTTCCAGCCAGTATTGGAACAGCATCCACGGAAGGACCCCCGGCGAAGCCCTGCAGGACGCCGAAGGGCTCCAGACCATGCGGACTCTGGCAAGAAATATGGCCTTTCTCATGAAAAGCATAAAGCTCGGTCAGGAAGCCTACGGCCTTCCCCGGCCGGAAGAAGAGCATGTGTCAACAAATTTTATCCGGTAAAGAAACCCGGCAGGCGGCATACCGCTTAAAACCTGCCAATGAACTTTCAGAGAGCGTCTCCGGCAGCCATCAGCGCCTGAGACGCTTTCTCTTGCTCTCTTTTGCTCTCTTTGAGTCCTTTGATTTCTTTAAAAGACTCTAATTTCTTTGAGCTCCCGTATTTCTCTTTTTCCTTTTATGTCTTTTATTTCTTTTCTTTCCTTTATTTTCTGTATTCCCTGCCCGTTCTGCCTTACGATTCTGTAAGGTACAAATCTCCGAAAACTGTTATAATAGAGAATCATAACATATCACAGGAGGGATTTGCCTTGAACCGCTTACTGCTGCTGGAGGATGACCTGAGCCTCATAGACGGATTACAATATTCTTTAAAGAAAAACGGCTTTGATACAGAGGTAGCCCGCACCGTCCGGGAGGCCATGACGCGCCTTCCCGAAATCAGCCGGTATGATCTGCTGATTCTGGACGTAACCCTGCCGGACGGCACGGGCTTCGATTTCTGCGAACGGGTGAGAAAAAGCGGAAGCCTGATTCCCGTCATCTTTCTGACCGCCTCCGACGAGGAAGTCAGCGTCATCCGCGGTCTGGACTGCGGCGGGGACGATTATATCACAAAGCCTTTCCGGCTGGGCGAGCTGTGCTCCCGTATCCGGGCCCTGCTGCGCAGGGCCCGGATACAAAAACCGGAGGCTCCTTCTTCCCTGAGCTGCGGCGGCATCACCATAGAGCTCCTGAGCAGCCGCGCCTTTCAAAACGGCCGGCCGCTGGAGCTGACAGGGGCTGAATACCGTCTTCTCAGCCTGCTGCTGCGCAACGCAGGCCATGTGGTCACAAGAGAGGTCATCTTAAACGAGCTCTGGGACGACGCCGGACATTTTGTGGACGATAATACTCTGTCCGTATACGTGCGGCGTCTCCGGGAAAAGGTAGAAACCGATCCCTCAAATCCCGCGCACCTGATTACGGTCCGGGGATTCGGCTATGAATGGAAGGAGGACAACCCATGAGCTTTTACCAGGATCAACAGGTTCGCAGATATTCTCTTTTTCTGCTTTTCTTTCTTATTCTCACAGCGCTGGCAGGCAGCTTTCTCTGCCTTTTCCAAATCCATGGCGCGGAAACCCTGTATCTGGAACACAGCCGGGTTCTCGCCTCCTCTCTTCTGGAACAGGGGGTTTCAAAAACCGTCATTGCCAGAGCCCTCTGCGCAGATGCAGTAAGCCCTGAAGGAAGCGCTTTTCTTACTGAAATCGGTCTTGGCAAAGAAACCTCCCCCTGGCTTCTCCCTCTCCTCTCCCGCCTCTCCCGGAGAAGCCTTCTGCTTTCTGCTTCCGGTTTTCTGTTCCTGTCTCTGCTCCTGCTTTTGGGAACCTTTCTCTTTTTCCGGAGCCGTGCCCGGCTTTATCTGCAGGCGGAACAGATTCTGCGAAACTATATGGACGGCGATTTCTCCCTTCATCTTCCCCAGAACCGGGAAGGAACCATCTACCGTCTTTTTGCTTCCGCAGAACAGCTTGCCTCCATGCTGCAGTCCAAGAACGACTCGGAACGCCAGGCAAAAGAATTTCTGAAAAATACCATCTCCGATATCTCCCATCAGCTGAAGACTCCTCTGGCCGCCATGATACTTTACCAGGAAATCCTTTCCGATGAGCCGGAGCACCCGGATACCGTCCGGGAATTTTCCATGAAAATGGGAACCGCTCTGAAACGCATGGAACGGCTGATTCTGTCCATGCTGAAAATCACCCGTCTGGACACGGGAAACATCACCTTTGAGCGCAGGATCTGCTCTGTCTCCGAGCTCATCTCTCACTCCGTCCGGGATCTTCTGGAACGTGCCCGGCAGGAAGAAAAGGAAATCCGGATCACGGGGAACCCGGATCTGACTCTGAACTGCGACCTGGCCTGGACCAGCGAAGCCATCGGCAATCTGGTCAAAAACGCTCTGGATCATACCCGGAAGGGCGGACTTATCCGCGTTTCCTGGGAACAGACGCCGGCTGTACTCCAGCTGGTCATCTCTGACGACGGAAGCGGCATCGCCCCGGAAGACATCCACCATATTTTCAAGCGTTTTTACCGGAGCAAAAATTCTCTCGACACAGAAGGAATCGGGCTTGGACTTCCCCTGGCCAAATCCATCCTGGAAGGCCAGGGCGGACTTATCTCCTGTCAGAGCGAGCCCGGCAGAGGAACCTCTTTTATCCTTTCGTTTCTTACGAAACCGTAAGATAAAATTCACCTCATTGTAAGCCGGCTCTGTTAGCATGTAAATACAGAATCCCCTTCGGCAGGATTCTGGCGCTTACTTACTCTTAATTGACAAGGATAAACTATTCAGATAGGAGGCATCATCAGATGGAAATTTTAAACGTTCAGGATCTCTGCAAGTCCTACGGAGAGGGCGAGGCAAAAGTAGACGCCCTGAAGCACGTATCTTTTTCCCTGGAAAAGGGAGAATTTGCCGCCGTCATCGGAGAATCCGGTTCCGGGAAAACCACCCTGCTCAACTGCATCGGAGCTCTCGATACGCCCACATCCGGCCAGATTCTCCTGGACGGCCAGGATCTGTTCTCCATGAAGGAGGAAGAACGCACTATTTTCCGCCGGAGGAGCATCGGCTTTATCTTTCAGTCCTTTCAGCTGGTTTCCGAGCTCAATGTGGAGCAGAATATTATTTTTCCCCTGCTCCTTGATTACCGCAGGCCGAATCAGACTGACGTGGAGGAGATTCTCGAGCTTCTCGGACTTCAGGACCGCAGAAAGCATCTCCCGGGCCAGCTTTCCGGAGGACAGCAGCAGCGCGTGGCCATCGGCCGGGCTCTGATCACCCGTCCCAGACTCATTCTGGCCGATGAGCCTACGGGAAATCTGGACAGCCGGAACAGCCGGGATGTCATCGCCCTGCTCACCAGCGCCTCCCGGCGCTACCGGCAGACGATTCTCATGATCACCCACAACCGGAACCTGACCGCCTCTGTAGACCGGGTGTTCCAGGTATCGGACGGGATTCTTACGGATCTGGGAGGAACTGCAGATGAAGCACTATCTTGACCTGATTCCCCTATCCGCCAGACTCCACCGCAGGCAGAGCCGGATGACCCGGATCTGTATCTTTCTGGCCGTATTTCTCGTGTCGGTCATGTTTGGCATGGCCGACATGTATCTTCAGGGAGCCACACGCAGAGAAATAGAGGAGAACGGAGACTGGCACTGCGCCTTTTCTTCTATAGATTCCGGAACAGCTTCCCTGATCGCCGCCCGTCCGGAAGTAAGGGAATCCGAATGGGTCCATGAGACAGAAGACATTTTTGTGGTCCGGTTTTCTCTATTTTGCCCCATCACAGAGGTGATCGCAGAGATACAGGAGCAGAATCAGCTTTCCGATGAACAGGTTCACATTCATACCAGTCTTCTGAGTCTCCAGGGGCAGCTGAAAGGGACCTCCATGTCCCGGATTTACGAGATTTCCTTTTTTCTCTCTGTCCTTGTGGTGCTGACATCCGTTCTGATGATTTCCAGCAGCCTGAACAGCAGCGTCTCTCAGCGGACGGAATTTTTCGGCCTCCTGCGCTGCCTGGGCGCTTCCAGAAAGCAGATTCTGCGCCTGGTCCGTAAGGAAGCTCTGTACTGGTGCAGAACCGCCATTCCTGCCGGTCTCGGGCTCTCCATACTGGTGATCTGCCTTCTGTCTGCCGCCATGCGGAAGATCAGTCCCCAGTGGTTTTCTTCCATGCCGGTCTTTGGCATCAGCTTTGTCAGCCTTGCCGCCGGCAGCCTTCTGGGACTTGCGGCCGTTCTTCTGGCCGCCCGTTCCCCCGCCCGGCTCGCTTCCGGGGTTTCCCCGCTGGAGGCCGCCTCCGGAAACGCCCACCAGGCCGCTTCCTTCCGCCATGCCGCAAATACGCGGTTTTTCCGGATTGAGACCGCCCTCGGCGTCCATCACGCGGCGGCCCGGAAAAAGAGCTGGCTTCTGATGACCGGAGCTTTCGCGGTCTGCGTCTGCCTCTTTTTATGCTTTTCCACCCTTGTGGACTTTATGGAAAATGCCATGATGCCCAAGGCCTGGACTCCGGAACTTTCCATCGCAAGCGACACCAACACCTGCTCCATCTCCCCTGAACTTTTTCAGGAGACGGCCCAGTCTGATTCTGTAAAGCGGGTCTACGGCCGTATGTTCGCCTACAATGTGCCTGCCATGATCGATGGAAAGCCCTGCAGCAGCAATCTGATTTCCCAGGAAGAGAATCAGTTCCGATGGGCTGAGGCCTCTCTGCTTGCCGGTTCCATCGACGCCGCGGCAGAAGAGCTTAACCAGGTGCTGATAGTATCTGAAGACGCCGATTTAGCAGGCAGCACCATTATTCTGTCCATCGACGGAAAAGAACATGCCGTCACTGTGGCCGGCGTCCTCTCCGACAGCCCCCTGGCACGGGACGAGGGGACAGAAACCATCCTCTGCTCGGAAGCCTCCTTCACAGCTCTCACAGGCGAACAGGGATATACGATTCTGGACATACAGTTCAAAAACAGCGCTTCCGAAGAGGATGTGTCCTACATCAAAAGCCTGTTTTCCGGCGGTGTGGTGTTTACCGACAGCTTAAACCAGATCCGGCAGCAGCGGAATCTCTACCGCGCCTTTGCCGTGCTGGTCTATGGCTTCCTTTCTATTATCACGGCTATCACGGTATTCCATATTATGAATACCATCCGCATGGGCGCCGCCTCGCAGACGAGGCAGTATGGCATCATGCGCGCCGCAGGGATGAGCAGCCGCCAGCTTATAAAAATGATCCGAGCAGAAGCCCTTACTTACGCTGTCAGCGGCATTCTTCTGGGCTGCTTCCTGGGAATCCCCATGCACTGGGTTGTTTACGTAAGCCTTATCACCACCTTCTGGGGACTGAGCTGGAGTGTTCCCTGGCCGGCCCTTGGCTTTATCATCTGCGTCATCCTGTTTACCTCCCTTCTTTCCTGCCGCGGACCTGCCAGACGGCTCCCTGCCAGACGGCTCCGCGCCATGTCCATCACGGAAGCGCTGCACACACAGTAATATGGCGCACAGTAAGCTGGATCTCAGCAATCCTGCTCTCAGCAAGCTGACTCTCAGTAATCAGACAGAATCTGCGGAACAGCCGGAAAAACACTTATAAGATTTCCTATATTTCCCCGCTTTCCGCGCTCTATACAGGAGGAACCCTACATGAAACATTATCTGGAACTTGCGTCCCTATCCGCAAAAGTCCGCCGGAAACAAAACCGGATGTCCATCTTCTGCATTGTCCTGGCCGTGTTTCTCGTGACGGCAATCTTCGGCATGGCAGACATGTATATCCGCAGCCAGCTGCTGCAGGCCCGGAAGGATTTCGGCGATTTCCATATCGGCATCCGGGACATTACAGACGAAGAAGCTGCCCTGATCGCCGGGCGCCCCGGACTTACCGCCGCCCGGTATGGAGTCCTGAACTACCGCGGAGACGCCGGCTATACTCTGTCCGGAAAGACAGCCATCCTGATGGGCTGTGACGAGTCCTGGCTTACAGAGATGAATCCCTCTCTTCTGAGAGACGGCAGCTTTCCCCATGAGACACAGGAAGCCATGCTCACAGAGAACGCCCGGGACATGCTGGGACTGAGAACAGGCGATACCATCACGGTAGACACTCCGGACGGAGAAGGGCTTACCTTTACCGTCTCAGGCTTTGTGGGAAACGCGTCAAAGAATTCCGGCGAAGACTCCTACGGGATTGTTCTCAGCATGGACAGTTTCTTTTCCATTTATCCCGCGGAAAAAGCGGAATCCCTTACCGATTACAACACGGTGCTTTACGTGCGCTTTTCCAACGTCTTTCAGATTCAGAATTCCATTTCCGAACTGAAGGAACAGTGCGGTCTCTCTGCCGGCCAGATATCTGAAAACACACAGCTTCTGGCCCTTCTGGGCCAGGGCTCTGCCCCTGTGATTCTCTATATCTACCTCTCTGCCGCTGTGCTTTTCGTCCTTGTCTTGACTGCTGGCATTCTGATGATTGCGGCCAGCCTGAACAGTATCGTCTCTCAACGGACGGAATTTTTCGGCCTTCTGCGCTGCATTGGAGCGACACCGAAGCAGATCATGCGTCTGGTCCGGCAGGAAGCCCTGGGCTGGTGCCGCTTGGCAATTCCTGCAAGCCTTGCCCTGGGAACCGTTACCATCTGGATTCTCTGCGCTGCACTGCGCTTTTTAAGTCCGGAATATTTTGGAGCCCTGCCTGTGTTTTCCTTAAGCGTCCCCAGTCTGCTCACCGGGACAGCCGCGGGAATTCTGACCGTGCTTCTTGCCGCCCGCGCCCCGGCCCGAAAGGCGGCCCGGGTCTCTCCGCTGACTGCAGTTTCAGGAGAAGCCGGCAGCTGCCGGCCGGTCCGCAAAGCCGCAGACACCAGGCATCTTCGGATCGATACTGCCCTGGGCCTTCATCACGCAGGCGCAAGCAGGAAAAACCTGTTTCTCATGACAGGCTCCTTTTCCCTAAGCATCATCCTCTTTCTTTCCTTTTCCGTGGCTGTGGATTTCATGAATCATTCTCTGACTCCGCTGCGCCCATGGACAGCGGACATTTCCATTATCAGCCCGGACCAGACCTGCTCTGTGGACAGCGCTTATCTGGAGATCCTTGAGGAAAATCCTGCGGTCCGGACCGCCTACGGCCGGATGTTCGCATATGAGGTTCCCGTTATGGTAAACGGAAGAGAGACAAAAATTGATCTGATCTCCTATGATCAGCGTCAGTTTGCCTGGGCGGAAGAATATCTGCTGAACGGCTCCACAGAAGCCGTTCAGAACGAGCCCGGCACAGCCCTGACCGTATACAGCCCCGATAATCTCCTGCAAACCGGAGACACTCTTGCCTTGTCCTGTGAAGGAGATACCAAGGCGCTTCAGATTGCCGGCACACTTTCCTCCTGCCCTTTCACCGCTTCCACAGGCGCTTCCATTGTCATCTGCTCCGAAGATACCTTCCGTCAGCTCACAGGAGAAAACGGCTATACCATCGTCGATCTGCAGCTGGCCTCTGACGCTTCCGATGCCGATGTAAACGCTATCCATCAGCTTGTGGGCACGCAGTATACCTTTTCCGACGAGCGCATCAGCAATGCCAGCGCCCAGGGCGCCTGGTACTGCTTCCGGCTCTTTGTCTGCGGCTTTCTCGTACTTATCGCTCTGATTACGATCTTCAATGTAATCAACAGCATCTCCATGAGCGCCGCGGCCAGAACCCGCCAGTACGGCACATTCCGGGCCATCGGCCTGAGCACCCGCCAGCTCCTTAGGATGCTGGCGGCCGAGGCTGCCGCATACGCGGCAGCCGGAGGACTCCTGGGCGCCATGCTGGGACTGTTCTTCCACCGTCTCCTGTTCTCCTCCCTGATCACCATCCACTGGGGCGATTCCTGGACGGTGCCCTGGGCAGAGCTTGGAACAATTGTCCTGATTATGCTGCTTTCCGTGGCTCTGGCTGTATACGGCCCCTGGCGGCGGCTCCGGGACATGTCCATTGTGGATACCATCCGGACAGAGTAGCCCTGCTCTGACCGGATATCCCCTTATCAACTCGGGGAACATTTTGAAAAATTCTTATTCTGTATTCTCTGAAGATACTTCAGCTGGCAGCAGTCTCATGCGCCTGCCAGCCTGAGTATCTTTCTTTTTTACCCCTTTTTGTTTCTCTTTCATTTTCAATGCATTCCACTGCGGATTTCCCCTTTTTCTGCCTGTTACGAAGTTTGAAATACCTCTCGTATCCTTGATGACAGGCGGTTCTTTTTACATGAATCAGAGAATGCTGCTGAGAACAGAATGAGCGGCCGCATTCTTTTATTCCGGAACTGTCGTGTTATGTCGCCCATCGTCGGATCAGGAAGAAGCTGCCATATTATGAAAGTATCGTAACGAAAGGGGTTTTCAAAATGACAAAAGAGGAAATTTTAATCCGAAGCATCCTGGGTCCGATCAGGGGCGGCGTCCGCACCTTTGCCTGCGCCGTGGAGATTACCTCCCGTCTGCTGTTCGAAGAGGACATGGCACAGGATGATATTCTGGTAACCAAGCATGTATATCCCGAAGTAGCCAGAAAGACAGAAAAAAGCTACATGGCGGTGGCACGTCAGCTGGAACGGATGGGGAATCTCTGCTGGGACAGACTCGGTAAGAAAGAACGTGACCTGTACATCGGAAAACAGCTGCGCGATATCCGCGCGCCCAGAGATATGCTTTTCTATCTGGCATTTTACTGCCATTTCGACAAACCTTACTACGAAGTACTGGAAGAAAATCCGGAACTTCTTTTCCGGGGAAAAAGCGGAAAAAAGAACTAAACTCTGAATACTGATTCTAACGCCTGATCCGAAAGGGCATATTTCATCTTTTACAGCCTGCATCTATCTCCTCATTTTCCCGTGCATTTTTCTTTTCCAGATGTTATACTAAATCACAGAGCGCAGAAAGTTTGTTTTCCCGCGCGCAGAGAGGAGTACTTATGACAAGACGCTTATATTATGAAGACAGCCACAGGAAGGAATTTCAGGCCGTTGTGACAGCCTGTGAGAAGGCAGAGAATTATTGGCGCGTCAGCCTGGACCAGACAGCCTTTTTTCCCGAGGGAGGCGGACAGGCAGGTGATTCCGGTTTTCTGGAAGACGTAGAGATCTTTGATACTCATGAGAAGCAGGGTATCGTCTGGCATTACGCAAAAGCTCCGCTGGACCCCGGCGCCCAGGTACTGGGCCGGATCGACTGGGATAAACGGTTCTCCCGTATGCAGCAGCACTCGGGGGAGCACATCGTATCAGGTCTGGTTCATGCCCGTTTCGGCTATGATAATGTGGGCTTTCATCTGGGGGAACAGGAGGTAACGCTGGATTTCAACGGAAATATCACAAAGGAAGAGCTGGTGGAAATCGAACTGGAGGCCAATAAAGCCGTCTTTGCGAATCTTCCCGTTCAGATCTCTTTTCCCTCCAGGGAAGAACTGGCTTTCCTGGAATACCGGAGCAAAATCGAAATTGAAGGACAGGTGCGCATTGTCACTATTCCGGGCATCGACGTCTGCGCCTGCTGCGCTCCCCATGTGAAGCAGACCGGAGAAATCGGCCTGATTAAGCTGACCGGCGTACAGAGCCACCGGGGCGGCGTGCGGGTCAACATGCTGGCCGGCATACGGGCGCTGGAGGATTACCGTGAAAAAGAAACCAGCGTCAAAGCCGTCTCCGTGCTGCTCTCCGCAAAGGAAAACCAGACGGCCGGAGCAGTGGAACGGCTGAAGCAGGAGGCCTACGAGCTGAAAGGCCGCCTCATGTGCCTGAATCTCGCCAGAATTCAGGAAAAGGCCGCCGCAGTTCCGGAAGGGACCGAAAATCCGGTGTATTTTGAGACAGATCTGGATATGGATACCTGCCGGGAATTTGTCAACCTGTTGACGGAGCGGTGCAGGGGAACCGCCTGTGTCTTTGCCGGAAATGATACCGAAGGATGGCGCTATGTCTTTGGCAGCCATACAGAAGATACCCGGCCTCTCTGCCGGTATCTAAATGGAGAGTTTCAGGGAAAGGGCGGCGGAAAGCCGGAAATGGTACAGGGCTCCCTAAAAGGAAATCAGGAAAGCATCAGGAAAGCCGCGGATCGCTTTTTAAACAATCCGTCCCTGTGACAAAGCTTCAAAAAAAGAACTGCCGCGCTGTCCCATGTGGGACGGCTCAGCAGCTCTTTTCGCTAAACGTACCTGATAACCTGATACCTTCTTACTCTTCCGGCTCAAAGTCCTCTTTCCCTACGCCGCAGATGGGGCATACCCAGTCATCGGGCAGATCCTCAAATGCTGTGCCGGGCTCGATTCCGCTGTCCGGATCGCCCACTTCGGGATCATACACATAACCACAGGGTACGCAGACATATTTCTTCATGATGTTTTCCTCCTGAATCGTTTTCTGTAATAATTTCTGAAAGGAAGGCGCTCTGCCTGTCCTTTTGTATACTTAGTTTATATCAGAACTTTTCCATATATTCTGTTGCTTTTGCAACTTTTTTATGTCATACTAAAGAAAAATCGCCGGACCACGCGAAAGAAACTACAAAAGAAAGGAAGTGTATTTCCTGTGGATTATTCAGAAACCCTCCTTTTCCAGTGCATCAGCATAAACGACTGCCAGCGAATGCTGGACTGCATGAAAGCGCAGAAACGAAGCTTCTACGCCGGAGAAGAGGTCTATTCTTTTGATACCCCCCGGAAAATTGTGGGCATCCTTCTGAACGGGCAGGCCGCCGTCATCCGTTACGAATACAACGGAACCCGAAGCATCCTGGAAAATCTGTCCCCAAAAAGCATTTTCGGAGAGCATCTGTCTTTTATGCCCAGCGATGACTCCTGTATCGCCGTAGTCTGCCAGACAGACTGCCAGGTTCTCTTTATCGATTACCAGCGCCTGACCCGCACCTGCCAGAATGCCTGCTCCTGCCACACACAGCTGATCCGGAATCTTCTGCAGCTTCTTTCTGACAAGACCCGGGCCTTAAGCGAACGGGTGGAAGTCTTAAGCCAGCGCAGCATCCGGGAAAAACTTATGTGCTACTTCATGCAGCTGGCGGCCGGGAAAAACAGCAATACCTTTGAGCTCCCCTTCACCATGATTGATTTCGCCGATTTTCTCTCGGTAAACCGAAGCGCCATGATCCGGGAGCTGGGCAAAATGAAAAGCGAAGGCCTGATCCGGATTTCCAAACGGACGATTACTCTTCTGTAGTCAGACGTTCGATTTCTTTTCTGAGCTCTCTGTCGCTTTCCTGGAAAAGCAGGCTCTGATTATACCTGTGGTACCGTTCGCAGTCCCAGGACTGAAGGAAGGCTACCGCGTCCCCCGACGCGTTCAGCCCTGTCAGGAATACCACCATCTCCTGGCTGTTTCCGAACGCCGCTTCCAGAAAATCAAAGGCATGCTCCAGCATTTCTCCGGCAGCTGCCTGCAATTCCTCATAACGCTCCCTCTCCCCGGAGAACAGCTCCCGGAGAATTTCAAAGGCGGCAGGTCCATCCTGGGGCCTGCGGCCTGCAAGCTCTGTCTCATAAGAGCTGAGGACCTCTTCTGCTTTCAGAAGCCTTCTTTCCTCTTCCCGGCCCAGCAGCTCCGCTTTCTTCTTTCTCTCCCGTTCCTGCTCCGTCTCCTCCCGGAGTCCTGCCAGCACGCCGGGGATCTCCTCCGGAGTGAACGCTCCTTCATTCAGAATCCTTCCGGCCTCTTTCATCTTTCCAAAAAGAACCTCTGTAAACAGCTCCTGCACCCGTACTTTGTGAAACTCATTCATACAGCCGGACAGAAGAAGGCTTACCACGCTCAGTCTCTCGTCAAAACCTGCATGGGACAGCTTTTTCAGCGTTCCCTCCCGAATTACTCCCTTCAGTATTTCATCAATCCCGTAATCGTCCTCATATTTCCGGTACAGTTCCAGATAATTCGCAAACTCTCCGGCAATCCGGTCATGCTGGATATACTGGAGCACCACTTCCTTATCCACAGATTTTCCCAGTTTCTCATAGACTTCAACCAGCCTGGACAGATCCTCCCAGCCCCTGGGCGTGGCGAACCTTCTTCCATCCACCGTCGTCTCCATCTGATAGAAATTCCGGGGCCTTACGTCAAGATAGGAGATAATGGCCGGATGAATCCGGGCCTGCACCGCATATTCCCGGAATACCTGATAATCCGGCTCCACCTCGATTTTCTTCACACGGTCCAGCGTCACCACATCGAAATCCCGGACGGATTTGTTGTACTCCGGAGGATTGCCGGCAGCCACGATGATCCAGCCCTCCGGAATCGGATGATTTCCAAAGGTCTTGCACTGGAGAAACTGCAGCATGGCCGGAGCCAGCGTCTCAGACACACAGTTAATCTCATCGATAAAAAGAATCCCCTCGTTTAAACCCGTCTTTTTCATTTTTTCATAAATGGACGCCACAATCTCACTCATGGTGTATTCCGTGACCGCCTTTTTCTGCCCGCCAAATTCCATTTCCGAAATAAAAGGAAGTCCTATGGCGCTCTGCCGTGTGTGGTGGGTGATGGTGTAAGCCACCAGCCCAATGCCGCATTCCCTGGCAATCTGCTCCATAATCTGCGTCTTGCCGATGCCCGGAGCGCCCAGAAGCAGAATGGGCCTCTGGCGAACCACCGGAATCTCATAAGTTCCATACTCATCCTTCAGAAGATAGGCCTCCACCGCATCCTTAATCTCCTGTTTTGCACGTTTTATATTCATAACCGTTCTCCTCCTGATCACATTCTCTGTCTTTCTCCCTGCTCCGCATGGTCCTGCCGCCCGCCGCGGCACTCTGTCAAATCATGTTCCCCCAGAATCAGCTTGATGGCCCAGGGCGGCACATCCACATCCCGGTACTGGTTCTGAAAGAAGACGAAGGCCGTCTCAAAGGGCGGCATCTTCGCCGGGAAGATACCATATCCGTCCGTAAAATACAGCAGGCCCCTCAGTCTCCCGTAAATCCGCTTTGCCATCCGTTCCTCCACCCAGGCAAAGGCCGGGCGGAAATCCGTGCCGCCTCCGCCCTTCAGCGTAAAATGCTCCATGTACCGCTTCATTTCTTCCGCATTTCGAAGCAGCACATCCGTCTGCACTCTTTCGTCACACTGCAGAATATGAATCTGCGCATTTTTAAAAAAGCTCTCCGTCTCCGACAGTACCTGAAAGGTCTCTTCCAGAAACCGCTGCACCAGCTCGCCTCTGCAGGACATGGAGGTGTCGATCACAATCACAAACTCCTCGATACGGCGCACCTCTTTCGTCTCCTGAGGCTCAATCAGGGGCATATTCCCGTAAAGGGTCATGCCGTAATTGTAAAAAATATAGTCGAAACTGTCCGGGTCCACCTGCATCTCCTCCCGGAGCGCCGTAAACTTCCGCAGGAACTCCCGGTAATCGTACCGGGAACGGCTGCTGATCCAAAGCTGCTCCAGCAGCTCTCCCTCTCCCTGGGAGGCCTCTCTAGAAAAAAGGGCAATCTCTGTCTGCATCCGGTCCCGGATATCATCCCAACGTTTCCGGTTTGGGTTCGGAGCGCCTTTTCCCGGATCACTTTCCCAGAGACTGTGATCGTCCAGTTGAAATTCCTGCGTCCATCTGGCTGTTTCCGCCTCTGAAAGGGAATACTGTTCCAGCTTCTGATAGATTCCCTCCGCCGTCAGAACAGACAGCTCCTTCTGAAGCCTGGCCATACAGCTTCCCCGGAACGCTCCCCTGGACACATGCGCGCATTTCAGGTACAGGCTGTCAATCAACGCTTCCACAGCCACATCGCAGGCCAGGTCCCAGAGTTTTTTCTCCCTCCCCTTCCGATCAAAGGGATGACAGAACAGGCAGTGAAATAAGATATGAAGATAAAGGCGGACCACTGCCGCCCGGTTTCTCTGATAGAGCCGCATCAGGCTGTCCGGCGTGAACAAAAGGCTGCCTCCGTCCGTCCCGGCCGGTTCAGTCCCTCCCGGAACAAAAGGAAGGCTCCCCAGCGCCAGGTCCAGATATTTCAGCTTCAGATACAGCTCATTCCTGACGCTGGCCAGAATTCGTCTTCCCAGCTCTTCCTTTTCCAGCTCCAGCTTCTGCTGTTCCAGAATCGGGCTCTTCACCATTTCATATCCCTCCTACAGCTCAAATCTGCTTTTACTCTTCCCTGTTATCTCTGTTATTTCTGCTTTTCCTGTTGTTTCTGCTTCTTCTCTCTTCTCTTCCCGTCTTTCTTTTCTTCTCCTGTGAAGAGCGTCCATCAGATAAGACACCCCTTCCGGGAATTCCAGAGAAACCGCCCGGGAAGCTGCCTGCTCCAGAAGCGCTTCCGCTCTCTCTTCCACAGCCAGGAGTCCTGCCAGATATTCCAGAGCTTCCATATCATGGCTGTCTACGCTCTTTTCCAGAGCCTGTCCGGCATGCTCCCGCAGCCACGCTTCATAGGCAGCCCGGCCCTCCGGCAGAAGCTGCTCCGGATACATCAGGCGGGCCAGCGTCATCTCCAGCACCGTGTCAAAATCCTCCTCTGCCTTTGCGTGGTAAAAGCAGGCGTCATAGGCCCGGAAATCAAATTTTCTGTCGTAAAAGCAGTTCCGGTAATTCATCCCGCTTCCATGCGTATGAATGACCAGAATCCGCGCCGGCGTATTTTCCACACTTTCCTCAAAAAATTCCGGGAATACCAGCTTTGCTTTTACACTCCCTTCCAGCCGCACCGTCAGCTTCTCCGGCACCTCAATCAGAATCTCCCGGAGACAGGAGGCCCCGTCTGCATCCAGCCGCAGTTCCAGCTCTCTGATGGCATGGCAGCCGGTAAAAAGGCCGGCTCCCAGATCTGTCAGCTCTCCGCAGAAACTGATATACCGGAGCCTGCTGCAGTTATAAAAGGCGTAGGCTCCGATTTTCCGCAGGGCCGGCGGCAGCGTTACCGCTGTAAGCCCTGTCCCGGTGAGAGCCGGCGGAAGATTCTTCCCGCCGGAAACCGGGAATTCTTCTGCCCTGCCGTCCCCGGCGCCGCAGGAATCCCACAGCCTCAGTCTGCCCTGCCGGATATCCCGTTCCAGCGCGCCTTCCTCCATATGCGCCGAAAACGCGTACGGCGCAAGCTCTGTCACCGGACGGCCTTCTATCTGCTCCGGAAGCTCAGCCTCGGAGCCATAATCATAGCAGCGCCAGATGACGGCTTCTTCCTTTTTTATTTCATAAGCAAGCTTCATGCTGCCACTTCCTCCAAAATTTCTCCATTGCACAATACACAATACCGCAGAGCAAAGCGCCGCGCAGCATCATTTCTCATTTTATACCATTCCGGAGCATCCTGCAACGAGACAGATTCAGCATTTTCCACACATTTTCATCCAACAATATCTAGTAATTTGTCATTGACATCACCACTATATATTGTTAAAATAAATCTCGTCGATTGCAGTATACTATATCTGAAAACATTTTGCAGCAGTCTGCAGAAATTACCTATAGAGGGAGAATGTCTTATGAAGATTATCAAGCGCAGCGGAGCCGAGGTCGCCTTCGATCCGCAGAAAATCGTAATCGCAGTAACAAAAGCCAACGACAGCGTCGTTCCCAGCGCCCGCATGTCTGCCGTTCAGATCAAGCGGATTGCCGAGGATGTGGAGAGCGCCGCGCAGAATATCAACCGCTCCTTAAGCGTGGAAGAGATTCAGGATATGGTAGAGGATCAGATCATGAATCAGCGGGCCTTCGATGTGGCCAGACGTTATATCACCTACCGCTACCGCCGCGCTCTGGTGCGCAAATCCAATACCACGGATGAGCAGATCCTAAGCCTTATCGAGTGCAACAATGAAGAGGTGAAGCAGGAAAATTCCAACAAGAATCCCACGGTCAACAGTGTACAGCGGGATTACATGGCTGGAGAAGTCAGCAAGGATATCACCAAGCGCCTCCTGCTCCCGCCGGATATTGTAAACGCCCATGAGCAGGGCCTCATCCATTTCCATGACGCGGATTATTTTGCCCAGCATATGCACAACTGTGATCTGGTCAACCTGGAGGACATGCTGCAGAACGGCACCGTCATCAGCGGAACTCTGATCGAGAAGCCCCACAGTTTCTCCACCGCCTGCAATATCGCCACCCAGATCATTGCCCAGGTAGCCTCCTGCCAATATGGCGGACAGAGCATCTCTCTCACCCATCTGGCTCCTTTTGTGGATATAAGCCGTCAGAAAATCCGCCGTCAGGTGGCTGACGAGCTGCACACCATCCGGGAAGCCGTCACCGAAGAGGACATTTCAGCCATCACTGAAAAGCGCCTGCGGGAAGAGGTGAAAAACGGCGTCCAGATGATCCAGTATCAGGTGGTAACCCTGATGACTACCAACGGACAGGCTCCCTTTGTAACCGTATTCATGTACCTGAACGAAGCAAAGAACGAGCAGGAAAAGCAGGATCTGGCTCTGATTATCGAAGAAACCCTGCGCCAGCGCTATCAGGGTGTGAAAAATGAAAAGGGTGTCTGGATTACCCCTGCCTTCCCCAAGCTCATCTACGTGCTGGAGGAAGACAACATTCATGAGGACAGCAAATATTATTATCTCACAAAGCTGGCTGCCAAATGCACGGCCAAGCGCCTGGTGCCTGATTACATTTCCGAAAAAATCATGCTCCAGAATAAAATCGACAAAAACGGCGAAGGCCACTGCTACACCTGCATGGGCTGCAGAAGCTTCCTGACTCCCTATGTGGACGAGAACGGACAGCCCAAATACTACGGCCGCTTCAACCAGGGCGTGGTCACGGTAAACCTGGTGGATATCGGACTTTCCGCCGGCGGAGATATGAAGAAATTCTGGGAGATCTTTGACGAGCGCATGGAGCTCTGCCACCGGGCCCTCCAGTGCCGCCACGAGCGCCTGACGGGGACTCTGTCTGACGCGGCTCCCATTCTCTGGCAGCATGGCGCCCTTCTGCGCCTGAAAAAGGGCGAAAAAATCGACAAGTACCTGCACGGCGGCTATTCCACCCTGTCTCTGGGCTACGCCGGCCTCTGGGAATGCGTCTACAGCCTGAATGGCAAAAAGCTGACTGAACCGGAGGGCGAAGCCCTGGGGCTGGAAATCATGAAAAAACTGAATGAATACACTGCTAAATGGAAGGCCGCGGAGAATATTGACTACTCTCTGTATGGCACGCCTCTGGAAAGCACCACCTACAAATTCGCCAAGTGTCTTCAGAAGCGTTTCGGAATCGTAAAGGACGTGACCGACCGCAATTATATTACAAACAGCTACCATGTCCATGTGACGGAAAACATTGACGCTTTTGACAAGCTGGCCCTGGAAGCCAAGTTCCAGGCGCTCTCTCCGGGCGGAGCCATCTCCTATGTGGAGGTTCCGAACATGCAGAACAATCTGGAAGCTGTGCTCTCAGTCATGAAATTTATCTATGACCATATCATGTACGCTGAGCTGAATACCAAGAGCGATTACTGCCAGGTATGCGGCTACGATGGCGAGATCGAGATCAAAGAAGATGAGCATGGAAAGCTGATCTGGCAGTGCCCGAACTGTGGAAATACCGACCAGAACAAGATGAATGTGGCAAGACGTACATGCGGCTATATCGGAACACAGTTCTGGAACCAGGGAAGGACTCAGGAAATCAAAGAGCGCGTGCTGCATCTGTAATTTTCAGCAGCTGACGCTTTTATCTCGCGGAATACATTTTCATCTCACGAGGTAAGCTTATGAATTACGCAGTCATTAAGAAAAATGATATTGCCAACGGCCCCGGTGTTCGTGTCTCCCTCTTCGTAAGCGGCTGCCGCCACCACTGCCGGAACTGCTTCAACCGGGAAGCCTGGGACTTCTCCTACGGCCAGCCCTTCACCCGGGACACCATAGACGAGATTCTGAACGCCCTTGCGCCTTCCTATGTAGCCGGCCTTTCTTTTCTGGGCGGCGAACCTCTGGAGCCCGAGAATCAGGGTTCTCTTCTGGAGCTTGCCCGCCTGTTCAAGGAGCGTTTTCCGGAGAAAACGCTCTGGTGCTACACCGGCTTCACCTTTGAGACGGACCTTCTGACCGGTTCTGTGGGAGACCCGGCAGTTCTCCGGGAACTTCTCTCTTATATCGATGTGCTGGTAGATGGTAAATTTGTGGAAGAGCTGAAGGATGCCGGCTTGATTTTCCGGGGCTCTTCCAACCAGAATATCATCGATATGCCGAAATCCCTGTCGGCGGGCCGGATGGTTCTGCTGGAAGGCAGCTGGCGGCGCACTATGGGAAGCGGCGATATTGATGAAGTCTGAAACACCCGATTCTTCATTCTGCAGTCAATACGCAGGGCCCGGGAAGCCGAATGTCTCCCGTTCCGCCAAAGGCATTCCCGGGAAAGGTCCCCCTTCCCCCTGCCATACTATTGAAATCGTTTTTTGGAAATCACGGCAGAACTGCCAGAATGTGCGGCAGGCACATTTACAAGTGATTCATTCCTGTAACCATTTCATTATATTGGTGGAGGCGGCTTCCTGTCAATCCATTTTATTCCAGATTCCTTTCAATCCGCAGCAGCGTCTCATACAGCTGCTCCATTTCTTTCTCCGGGATATCCCCCCAGATTCGCTCGTCCAGTTCCCGGAAGATTTTCTGTACCTGCTTTGCCTTCTCTTTTCCTTCTTCCGTAAGGCAGATCAGATAAGAGCGCCGGCAGCCGGGATTATTCTCTCTTTTCAGGAGTCCGGCCTTTTCCAGCCGGTCAATATTCCGGGACATGGTAGCCGCATCGCGCATACACAGATCTGCCAGCTGCTTCTGGGTCATAGGTCCTTCCTCCAGCAGGGTGCGAAGGGCACGCGCCTGCCCTTCGCCCACGGTCAGCCCCAGCACCTGCAGCTTCGGCCCCAGAAACTTTTTTCTTTCCATATCCAGTCTGTGCAAGATCTCTCTGATTTCATTTTTTCTCATATTTCAACCCGCTTTCTACTCCAGTTCAAACTGTCCGGTGTACAGCTGATAATAACGCCCCTTCTGCTCCAGCAGCGATTCATGATCGCCCCGCTCGATGATTTCGCCCTGCTCCAGCACCATGATTGCCTTGGAGTTACGCACCGTGGAAAGGCGGTGGGCAATTACAAATACCGTCCGGCCGTCCATGATGGCGTCCATACCTTTCTCTATCAGGCGCTCGGTACGGGTATCGATGGAACTTGTGGCCTCGTCAAGAATCAGCACCGGCGGCCGTGCCACGGCCGCCCGGGCGATGGCCAGCAGCTGGCGCTGGCCCTGGGACAGATTGCTGCCGTCGCTGTGAAGCATGGTGTCATAGCCATCCGGCAGCCTGCGGATAAAGGAGTCCGCGTTGGCGATCCGGGCCGCCTCTCTTACCTCCTCGTCCGTGGCGTCCAGTTTCCCGTATCGGATATTGTCCGCAATGGTTCCGGTAAAGAGGTGCGTCTCCTGAATTACCATGGCAAGCGAATGGCGCAGGTCGTCTTTTTTGATTCTGCGGATATCGATGCCGTCATAGGTGATCGTTCCGGCCTGTATCTCATAAAACCGGTTGATCAGATTGATGATTGTCGTTTTTCCGGCTCCCGTGGAGCCCACAAAAGCGATTTTCTGTCCGGGTTTCGCATACAGGGAAATTCCGTTCAGAATCTTCTTCTCCGGCACATAACCGAAGACCACCTGTTCAAAACGCACGTCGCCTTTCAGCGGAACCAGGCTGGCCCCGGCTCCCTTTTCGTCCGGCACCTTCCAGGCGAAACAGCCGGTACGCTCCGCAGCCTCCGCAAGATTTCCATTTTCTTCCTTTACATTGCAGAGGGTCACATCACCTTCATCCACTTCGGGCTCCGCCTCCATCAGGTCAAAGATCCGCTCCGCTCCGGCAAGAGCCGTCATCAGAAGGTTTACCTGCTGGGTAAACTGATTCAGGGGCATGGCACTCTGGCGTACATAGACCAGATAGGACGCCAGGCTTCCCAGATCCATCAGTCCGGCCAGGGTAAACAGGCCGCCCGCGCAGGCAGAGACTGCGTAATTCAGATAGGAAAGACTCACCACCGTGGGAACCTGCATGCCCGTATAGGCCAGCGCGCTGGTAGATTCTCTTCTGAGGTTTTCATTCAGCACACAGAAATTCTCAAAATCCTTTTTCTCATGGTTGAAGACCTTTTCCACTTTCTGGCCTGCCATCATTTCTTCCACAAACCCATTGATGCGGCCCAGTTCCGCCTGCTGTCTCTGGAAATATTTCCGGCTCCTGCTTCCATTGAACCGGATAAACGCGAACATCAGAACAAGAAATACCACCACAATCAGAGACAGCCGGACACTCAGGACCATCATCATGACAACGGTGCCCGTCAGCGTCAGGAAACTCTGAATGATCATGGCAAAGCTGTTGTTCATGGCCTCCTGCACTGTGTCCACATCGTTGGTAAAACGACTCATCAGCTCGCCGTGGGTATGGGCGTCGAAATATTTCAGCGGCAGCTTCTGCACATGCACGAACAGATCCCGCCGGATTTCCTGCACCACTGTCTGGGCTGATTTGATCATCAGCTGATTGTAGCCCAGCGTGGCAAGAGCGCCGCACAGATACATGATTCCCATGCCGATAACGGCTTCCACAAGCCCCTTCATATCGCCCGGCATAATAAACCGGTTGATGACCGGCTTCAGCAGATAGGTGCCCATCAGGCTGGCTCCCGTGCTGATAAAGACCAGAATCCCCACCAGCAGAAACAGCCATTTGTGATGTCCCAGATAACTTAAAAGGTGAAAAAGCGTCTTTTTTGTATTTTTCGGCCTCTTATAGCCGTCATATCTGTATTGTGCCATTTAAAGCTCCACCCCTTCCTTCTGAGAATCATAGATCTGCTGATATATCTCGCTTCTCGCAAGCAGCTCCTCGTGGGTGCCGATATCGCTGATCTTTCCATCATCCAGAATCACAATCTGATCCGCGTCCCGCACAGAGGATATTCTCTGGGCAATGATAATCTTCGTCATAAAGGGCAGATATTCCGCCAGCCGCTCCCGGATCTTACGCTCTGTAGCCGTATCCACCGCGCTGGTGGAATCGTCCAGAATCAGCACCTTGGGCTTTTTCAGGAGCGCGCGGGCAATACAAATCCTCTGCTTCTGACCACCGGACACATTGACGCCCCCCTGTCCCATCTCTGTGTCATATCCTTCCGGCAGACGCTCCAGGAACTCGTCCACACAGGCGATCCGGCAGACCTCTTCCACCTCTTCCATGGAAGCGTCTTCTCTGCCCCATTTCAGATTTGCAAGGAGGCTTCCGGAAAACAGCGTATTTTTCTGAAGGACCATGGCTATGGCGTCCCGCAGATGCTCCATGGGATATTCCTGCACTGGTATGCCGTCTATCTTCACTGCTCCCTGTTCTGTCTCATAAAGCCGGGGGATCAGCTGTACCAGGGTAGATTTCGCTGAACCGGTCTGTCCAATGATACCCACAGTCTGACCGGCCTGAATCCGCAGATTGATATCAGAAAGCACATATTCTTTTGCATCTTTTTTATATTTGAACCAGACATGCTCAAAGGAAATGTCTCCCCGCTCCACTTCAATATCCTTTGCCTGCTCATCTGTAATGTCAATCTTTTCATCGATGACTTCCATGATTCGTTCGCCGGACGCGATGGAACGGGTCATCATCAGAAACACATTGGAAATCATCATCAGAGAATTCAGGATCTGAAGTACATAACTGAGGAAACCGGTCAGATCACCAATCTGCATGTTTCCTATCTGAATCAGCTCTCCGCCATACAAAAGAATTCCCAGAATCGTGCCATACATTACAAACTGCATGGCCGGCATATTCAGGGCTGCCAGCCGGAAAGCCGTCTCAGACTGGGTGCGCAGCTCCTGATTGCCTTCCTCGAATTTGGCAATCTCATGATCTCCCCGGACGCAGGCCTTGACCACGCGGATCGCCGTCAGGTTTTCCTGTATAATCCGGTTTACCGTATCGATGGCTCCCTGCATCCGGGAATACAGAGGCCGCACCTTCATGGTAATGACAAAAAGCGCCGCTGCCAGTATGGGAAGAGCAATAAAGAACACCACTGCCAGCGTATGATTGATGGAAAAAGCGATTCCCGTCGCCGCCACCAGCATCACCGGCCCGCGGCAGAAAGGACGCATTCCCATGGAAACCGTATTCTGTATATTTGTGACATCACTGGTAAGCCTGGTCACCAGTGATGAGGTCCGGAAATGATCAATATTGGAAAAAGAAAAGTGCTGAAGCTTCTCATACTCCGCCCGGCGGAGCTCCGCTCCCAGCCCCTGTCCCGCAAGAGCCGCAAACCTGGCGCTCCCGACGCCGAGAATAAGAGCAATCACTGCGCAGACCACCATCTGCGCCCCTTTTTCATAGATATAGGCCGTGTCTCCCGAAGCCACGCCCACATCTACCAGATCTGCCATAATCAGCGGAACGAGAAGCTCCAGAATTCCTTCCGCCGTGATGCAGATCATAGCAAGAACCGCATATTTCTTATACTGTTTCATATAAGAAAACAGACGTATCAGCATAACTTGAACCTCCAACTATTGTAGTTGCAACTATTGTATTCCCAATTATTGCACTTGTCAATCCAAAGATAAAACGGCTTATCCGCTGTTAAGATAAAGCCGCTTATCCGCTGCCAGGCTGTGCATACAAAAGAATTGACAGCTGGCATTTCTGTGTTATAATAGTTCCAAAAAGAATTGTTTTATTTAAAACCATAAGAAGAGGAAGGTGTAGATTCCAGATGAAAGGTTTGCTTCTGCTTTACCGTAGAATTCAGAAACTTTACGACCGGCATATGGATGACATCCGCAAAAGCTTCTCCCTTTCCCGCATCGAAATCACAATTATCAGTTTTCTGCACAATAACCCCGGCCTGGATACAGCCGGGGATATTGCCGAATACCGGATGCTTTCAAAGGGAAATGTCTCTCAGAGCGTGGAATCCCTGATACAAAAAGGATACCTGGAACGTTTTCCGGACTCGGAGGACCGAAGACGCATTCATCTGTCCCTCACCGCGCATGCCTCAGAAATTGTCCGCCAGATCGATGAAATAAAACGGGATTTTTACCAGGCGCTCGCAGAAGGACTCACAGAATCAGAAATCAAGCAGTATCAGGCTATCACTGACAAAATTACAGAAAATGTCCTGAACGGACTGGAAAGCAGGTGTAACGCAAATGAATAACGACAGAGAATTTCTGGGAACCGAGCCAGTAGGAAAGCTGCTGCTGCGTCTGGCTCTTCCCACCGTGACAGCGCAGCTGATCAATATGCTGTACAATCTGGTGGACCGCATCTACATAGGCCATATCAAAGACGTGGGGGCCGCCGCCCTGACCGGCGTGGGCGTCTGCATGCCTCTGATCCTGATTGTATCAGCCTTTGCCGCCCTCATCAGCAACGGCGGCGCTCCCCGCGCTTCGATCGCCATGGGGAAGAAAGACTATGAATCCGCAGAAGCCACCCTGGGCAACTGTTTTATCGCTCAGATCATCATCTCGGTGATTCTGACCACAGTTCTTCTGATCTGGAACCGCGACTTCCTGATGGCCTTCGGCGCCAGTGAAAACACCATCGGATATGCTGTGGACTACATGAACATCTATGCTGTCGGCACTATCTTCGTACAGCTCACTCTGGGTATGAACGCTTTCATTACCGCCCAGGGCTTTGCAAAGACCGGCATGCTCTCCGTCCTGATCGGAGCCGTCACCAACATCGTCCTGGACCCTGTTCTGATCTTCGGCTTTCACATGGGCGTAAAAGGCGCCGCTCTCGCCACCATCATCTCACAGGCGCTGTCCTGCGCCTGGGTACTGCTGTTCCTGGTGGGGAAAAAAACAACTTTACGCATCCGGGCACGGTATTTCCGAATTCAGCCCCGTATTCTTTTCCCAAGCCTGGCGCTCGGCATTTCCACATTTATCATGCAGGCCAGTGAAAGCATCGTCAATATCTGCTTCAACTCTTCCCTCCAGCTCTACGGAGGAGATATGGCAGTAGGAGCCATGACAATTCTTTCCAGCGTCATGCAGTTTGCCATGCTGCCCCTTCAGGGCATGGGCCAGGGGTCTCAGCCCATCATCAGCTACAACTATGGCGCCCGAAAAGTGGATCGTGTCAAAAAAGCCTTCTGGCTGCTGCTGAAGGCCAACTGCTGCTACTCCACGCTGCTCTGGGCCTTTGTCATGCTGTTCCCGCGTCTCTTCGCGTCCCTGTTTACCAGCGACGCGGCGCTGATTGATTTCACCGTTCCGGCTCTGCGCACTTATCTGGCTGTCCTCTTTATCTTCGGCGTCCAGATGGCCTGCCAGATGACCTTTGTTTCCATCGGCAGCGCGCTCATGTCAGCCATTGCGGCCATTGTCCGGAAATTTGTCCTGCTGCTGCCTTTGATTTACCTGATGCCCCACCTGTTCCCCGGCAGCAAAACCTTTGCCGTGTATCTGGCGGAGCCCGTCACAGATATGCTGGCCGTCACGTTTACAGCTATCACTTTCTACTTCACGTTCCGGAAAGCCCTGGCGCAGCTTGAGAGACCGGCCGCAAAATAAATATGCCTGATCTGCAAATGCCGCGGACT
>ERZ1643249.615-NODE-615-length-40001-cov-6.983503_pt1 | contig 40001 bp, 38 predicted proteins | sample MGYA00579263_ERZ1643249 | MGnify/ENA primary metagenome ERZ1643249 (study PRJEB29033, sample SAMEA4952264) | chicken gut metagenome | biome: Broiler Chicken; feature: Gastrointestinal Tract; material: Caecum | place: Ireland | collected 2018 | study: Broiler...
GCCGCCTGACGCTCTGTGCCTATTGTTTCCCGCTCATACTGCTCCGTTTGGGCTGTTTGCATTGCTGCACCGTGCTGCTCCATCCGGGCTTCTGTCTGCCCGGCGGACGCACCAGAAGTTCCGCTGACGGGCTGCTCGCTCCGACGGGATGCGGCATCCGGTTGTTGCATATGTATCTTGACAGCTCGCTTGCCTTCCTGTGCTTTTGGTGTAACTTGATCGGCCTGTCCTTGTACAGATGCTCTGCCGTCCAGTTTGCCGACGTGTTGTACGCTGTCCTGCCCGTCTGCGCGGTGCAGCAGTGCTTCCTGCGGCAATCCCGTCTGTGGTGCATCAGCCCCCGACGGAACCGCCTGCATTGCTGTATCTGTTCCACCCTGTGCACACTGCTCCGGACGCTCGTTTTGATCCGCTGTGCCGGGATGCTCTGCCCCGGCTGCGGCTGTCTCTGTTCGGGCTGCCGCCGATCCGGAGACCGCAGCATCAGGTACTGCATCCGGTTCCTCATATACGGCAGCGGCTTGTTTTTCCGCTCGCGCTTCCTGCCCTGCGGAAGCTGTACGCCCCTGCGCCGGACGGGTACCGTCCGTTTTCCCACTGGGCTGCTCCATGCTGGCATCCTCTGCCGGGCTTTCCTGCTGCACAGGTGAGGCGCCACTGGCTGTGTCAGCGGTTTGCCGCCGTACCGGCCGCCTGACCGCCTGCTCGACTGCACGGTCCAGCCGCTGTACTAACAGCCGCACCGTCTCGTCCTGCCGGATGCCGGCCGCCTCCGGTATGGCGTTGTCCGGATGAACCAGCGACCCGTCTGCCGTACGCATGTCGGCTGCGAACGGCTCCGCTGCCGCTTCTGCAGCCTGCTGCAGTGCGCGCTGCCTGCGCAGGCGGAGCTGGTCGGGCAGCAGGATGCTCCCGCCTGCGGCTTGGCCGCCGCCCGGCTCGTTTTTGGGGGCAAAGCCCGGATGCTCCTCCTGCCAGCGGGGCGTCCAGCCCTCACCCGCCGGGGCAGCCGTGCTCCACGAAACCGGCGTAAGCGGGGCGGAAAGCCGTCCCGGCTGCTCCTGTTTTACGGTGCGCCACAAACTGCCGTCTGCGGCACGGCGCGCCTGCCGCACGGCGGCTGCAGCCTGAGTGCCGATCTGCCTGCGGTGCATAACGCGGGTGATGTATGCCGCACGGCCGGCCTGCTCTTTTTCTGCCATCTGCGCTGCCTGCAGCCGCTGCTGCGCGTCTTTTTCGGTCAATGCCGTCCGTATGACCGATAAGATTTCCTTTTCCCGAACGGCCTGCGCTTCATTTACTGCCCCGTTCTTCTTTGCAGCGGCAGACCTGTTTGCCGTCTGTCCGTTTTGGGCTGCAGCCTGTCCTGCCTGCGGCGGGTCGATCCGCACGTTGATATGCGCCCCGGCGGGTGCAGCCTCGCTGATGCGGCGCTCAAGCAGGTAAACCCGCTCCAGAATGCGCTCTGCTGCCTGTTTCTGCCGCTTATCCGCCTGCTTGTGCTCCTGCTTCAGGTTTTCCAGAACCACCTTGAGGTCCACATCCAGATGCAGCTCCCGTTCGCTCCCGGATATCGGGACAGGTTCGTCCTCCTCCAGCAGCTCCAGCGGCACCTCGCGGTACAGCCCGGTCTGCCAGGCGCTGCGGGTGCGCACCTCATCGCCGAACGCCAGCGACAGCAGCCCAAATAGAGACAGGCCCAGCCTGTCCCTTTTTGTCACCGCCATATCCGGTTTTGTTACGGCAATCGAATCCATCAGCAGCACCCGTTGTATATCAGTTCGATCCGGCTGACCGCCAGTGCGGCCTGGTTACTGTTCAGCGACGGACCCACATACTTCTGCAGGTACGCGCCCACAATCGACCAGGTGCGCTGCGGTGTGCCGAAGCTGTCCTTGAGAATGACCGTGCCCGCCAGCGGGATGGACATGCCCAGATTGCACATGTTCATCAGCAGCGAGACCGAATCCACGCTGGTCACCGTGCCCTGCTCGAGCACAAGCACCTGCGGCTTGTTCTGCTTGAAAAAGAACCGCGGGTAGTTCAGCCCGCCTTCGTTGAACACCTCGTATTCAATCTCCATATCCAGGCCGGAAACCGAGGTAAATTTCCCCTCCAGCACAGCGCCTGTACCGATCAGAAGCACCTCGAAATAAGCGCCCGACAAATACGCCATGCCGCAGTACACCTCCTTGTATCCCGGCTGGGCAGTTCGTTATGTTTATGGCTGGGGCGGCTCATGCGTGATGCGCTCCATGCCGGTGATCGCAAAGGTCAGGCTTTCAGAAAGCACCTCGCTGCGCCCGCCGCTCATCGGCGTCAGCTCATAGCCGATCGGCAGCGCATCTTTCAGCGACCAGGTCACGCCGCGGTTGCCTTTATCATCCAGCGCCACAATATTGAGCGTGCGGCGCAGGTTCGCCCCGTTCGGCCCGGTCTCCGGCCCTGCGGCTGCGGAAAAAAGCCAGTCCAGAAAATCATTGTCCCCCACAACGCCCTTGGTCAGCGTGACAGGGGCAAAGCGGGTCAGCACGGGGATATACTCCTGCACGCCCCGGTTATCGTTCCCGGAGCGCGCCTGCACCGTATCGACCTCCATTTTTACGCCGGAAAACTCGGAGAACGCCGCGACAGCCACGCCGCCGCTCTCCACCTCCACCAAAAACCGGAAAGCCTTAAAGGGTTCCTGATAGGTGATGCCCATATTGACCAGCCTCCCTTATTTCAGCGAAATTCAAAGGTATTCTGCTCGGTATTGCTGAGCTTTTTGTTGACAGCCGAGACCTCCCTGCACCACCTGCGGCGTTCCAGATGGTTCAGGCCCATGACCTCGTCCCGGGACCAGTGCAGGTAGTACGACAGGAACGTCATCTCCTGATACATGCGCTCCTGCGGGTACAGCACCAGTCCTAGCTCAACAAAAAATCCAGCGGCACCTCGATCTCCTGATTACAGTGCGGGCAGGTCACCTTATAGACCGGCAGCTCGGACATGTTGATCCGCTGGTACAGGTCCTGCAGATACGCAAGATCCATGGTAAACAGGTTCTCGATCACCCGCGTATTGATGCTGCTGAGCGTGCCCAGCCGCGTGATCACGCGCGAGAGCAGGATGATGGTCAGATAGCCGGAATTCTGCTGCACGCGCGGGTCGCGCAGGGGCAGGATCTCGTCCGCCGCCGTCGCCAGGCGCATGGTTCCGCGTCGATGCACGTCGCCGTTCTGATCGACATAGCCGCGCGGCAGTTCAAACTCAAATTCGGTTTCCATTTGGCTTCTCCTTTCGGTTAAAAGGGTCGGAAGTGCGCGGGCGCTTTGTCAAGCGGCCTCCCGCGCGCTTCCGGCCGCCCCGGCGGAAAGCCGGGGCACTTGGCCGAAACAACAAAGCGGTGAAAATCAGATCGTGGAGGGCTCGCCCGCTACGCCGCCCGGCGTATGCTCGAGGCCCTCGTGGCACAGCTCGAGCGACTGGATCGCAACCTCACCGCCCATGCCGTTGAGGTCCGGCACGGTGTAGCCCACCGGCCACGCGTTGATCAGGTTCCAGGACGGGCCCGGGTTGCCTGCGTCGTCGATCAGGGTGATGGTCACATTGTGGCGCACCATGCCGGTCGGGGGCGCGGTGTTGGTCGGCGCGACCGAGTATACCCAGTCGAGGAAGTCGGAATCGTCGGACACGCCCCAGCGCAGGGTGACGTTGCCAAACTTGGTCAGGCCCGCGAGCTTGCGCGGGGTGTTGCGCAGGTCGTCGCCCTCGCGGTATTCGACCGCATCGACCGAAGAGCTCATGCCCGAAACCTCGGAAAAGCCCGCGCGGCTGATACCGTCGATCTCGACCTGGTATCGAAATACTCTATATGGATAATTGATTGCCATTTATGTTCGTCCTTTCTGCCAGCAGTGGGCTTTATTTATTCGCCGGTCGCGGTCTTCTGCGTGATGCGGAAGATCACGAACTCAGCGGGCTTGACCGGAGCGATACCGATCTGGCAGATCAGACGGCCGTTGTCGATATCATCCTGGGTCATGGTCGTCGGGCCGCATTCCACAAAGAACGCCTGTTCCGGGCTGGAACCAGCCAGCGCGCCGTCGCGCCAGCAGGTCGCAAGGAAGGTCTCGATCGTGCGGGTCACGCGGCTCCAAAGCGTCTCACTGTTGGGCTCAAATACCACCCAGTTGGTGTTTGCCTTGATCGACTCCTCGATATAGATGAACAGGCGGCGTACGTTGACGTACTTCCACAGCCCGTTCGAGCTGATGGTGCGCGCGCCCCATACGCGGATGCCCTGTCCGGGCAGCGCGCGGATCAGGTTGACGCCGATCGGGTTGAGGATGTCCTGCTCGCCCACGTTATAGTTGCAGGACAGGCCGGTGCAGCCGCGGACAACCTCGTTCGCCGGGGCCTTATGTACGCCGCGGCTGTTGTCGCTGCGGGCATAGATGCCGGCCATCGCGCCGGAGGGCGGGAAGTAATCCGTGCGTTTCGCGCCTGCGTCGAACATCTGCAGCCACGGATGGTACATTGCCGCATAGGTCGAGTCGTACATATCGCGGAAGGTCGCAACGTCGTTCGTCTTTTTCAGATCCATCGGAACGTCGAGGATGGCAAAGCAGCTCTTGCGGTTCTCACAGAAACCGATCAGCGCCGCCTGCACCTCAGGCGCGGTCACGCCGGGGATCGCCAGCACGGATACCACGCCGTTCTCCTGGAACGCCTGCAGGCCGGTGCGCTTACCCGGGCCGTCGTCCGCGCCGATGTAAGCGTCCGGGGTGACGTTCAGGACCGAGCCGTCGCTGCCGCCCTCGAGCGTGAGCACCATGCCCTCGCCCACACCGGCGCACAGGTCGTACGGCGTAATGCCGGCAGCCTTGGCCGGAGCCGGTGCCGCCGCCGGGGCATCCTTCTTATCCTTGTTGTCCTTGTTCTCGTCCTTTACTGCAGGCGCAGCGGCTGCCGCCGGCTTGCCCGGCAGTACCTCAACGCGGATCAGATCGCTCTTTGCGGTCTTGACCGGCGCGTAGTTGAGTGCTTCCGGCTTGAGGGACAGGTTTTCATAGGTCTCCACCGTGTCGTCCAGACGGGCGGTGATGGTGATCTCGCAGGTACGGATGTACTTGCTGGTGCCGACCTTGGTGTCGGCAACTGCCAGCGTGCAGGGAGCGTCCAGCGTAATAACCTTATCGAGCACGCTCTTGATGGTCGCATACGCGGTGGTCTTGCCGTCGAACAGTTCGACGACATCGCCCGCATTGAAGCCGTCTGCATTCTTGAGCGTCAGGTCGGCGCCGTCCACATCGAACACCTGGGTCTTCGCCTTGCTGGACGGTACCACGGTCACGCGCATTTTTTCCGCCCATGCGCCCGGGTTCGCCGCGGTCACGCGCAGCACGCCGGTCGTCAGGCTGGCTGCTTTCGCATCACCCGGCACTGCACGCATGATATAGGCGCGCGCGCCGCCGTTCATGAAGAACTGCTCGACCGCATAGGGCAGATAACGGGCATCGCCATAGCCTGCCTTGCTCAGGTAGCCGCCATACATGCGCGTGTAGTCGGCAAAGCTGGTGACCAGCTGCGGCTGGCCGATCACAGGGCCGCGCTCCGCCAGGCCGACAAAACCCGCCGTGCTGGTGCTGACGCCCTGCATCGGGGTCGCGCCTGAGTCATACTCCTCCACATACACACCTGGGGATAAATATTCTGCCATGTTTTTGCTTCACGCCATTGTTGTTGGCTGGGGGCCCGGCCGTGAAGCTCCCCTCCTTTCTGAATAATACTTGGGTCTGCTTCTATTTTCGCGGATGTTTGAGAAATAAACCAGGCCTCGGGTCGCCCGGTTTATTTCTCAAACCCGATCCCGCACAAAAAAGTTGTCATGCGTGGCAGGCTTTCTGGAACCCGCCCCAATAGCGGGCCATCGCCGCCGCACTGTATTCCAGCGTCTCCGCCAGCCGCTCACGCGCGCCGTAGGGGTCTCCCAGATCGGCACGGATGCGGAATACCGGCGTTTCGCCCTGCAGGAACATCGCGCCGCGCGTGAGCGCGCCGTTTGCCTCGCTGCACATGCTGAACGCCGCCGCACGGTCAAATGCGGTCATGGGATAGCGGCTGTATGCCAGCACTTCGCCGCGCCTGCACCGGCAGGCGAGCTCCCACACCATCGCACCCTCGCGGAAGCGGAAGCGCGTCCATTCGCCGCTTTGCTCCCACTGCACGCCGCTGTCGCGCAGCAGCGCTTCCAGCAGCCTGCGGCATTCATCCTCCTGCATATGGAGCACCTCCCTGTGCAGCAAGTCCGGCCGGGCTGGCCGGCGCGGCCTGTACCGCGGGCATCGCCGCCCAGTCGGGCGGGTCTGCCGCAGCAGCGGGCGCTGCCGCGATATCCTTCGGCGCTGTCCGCACCGCATCCGGCGGCGGAAGCGCCGTGACTGTTTCGATCTGTTTCCCCTGCTGCGCCATCAGGTCAAGCAGCGCGCTGTTGCCCAGCTGTGCGGAAAGCGCAAGCACCATCGCAGCGGGTAAGCTGGTCAGCGGTACGCCCGCCTGCACGGCCCGCAAGGCCAGCAGCAGCATCTGCTGCCCGCTCTCCGTTTTCTGCTGCTGCGCGTCCTTCTGCTCCTGCTTGGAATGCAGTTCGGATGTTTTTGCAACGCTCTGTTCAGTCTGCTGCATTGCCATCCTCCCCGTCTTCCGGCTTGTCCTGCCCATCGCCTTCCGGCTGGTCCGGCGGCTCGGGCGGCGCTTCGGTCTGGTTGACCGCCTGCACCAGCTCGTCGGCAAAACCGGGGGTCTCAAATAAGGTAAGCGCTTCGGTCGCGCGGTCCGCGATCAGGCGCAGCTTGTTGATAAATTCATTTCGCATCTGGGCTTTCTTGCCGATCAGCGCCTGCACGCGCACATAGGCGTTTTGCAGCAGCTGCCGTTCCCCGGCGTCGCTGCTCTCCCGCAGGCGCGCGCTGTACTGCGCTGCCAGTTCCCGCTCACGGCTGTCATCCAAAAACGGGTACATCTTGCGCAGCGTCTGTGCGCCGCCCTCCTTACCCATGTCGCTTTTGCCGGCCGCAAGGTCGGCCATGGATTCCACCACCTGCCGTGCCTCCGCGAGCGTATCGACCACCAGGCCGACCGCACTGTCCGCAAAGCCGCGGTTGAACACCACGTTGTCCGGCCCATGCCCGGGGATGATGCGCTGCTGCGAACCGCCCTCAAACAGCCGCCGCTGCTGCTCCCGGACCGGCTGGGACTGCCCGACCGTACGCTTGAGGCAGGAGACCAGCATCATCTTGCCCGTCCCCGCCATGACCGCACCGGCCAGCGTCCCGCGCTGGAATGCCGTTTCGGAAAAGCGCCGCACCATGTCCTGGTTATCCGGCCAGCGCATCTGGTAGAGTTCTTTGGCGCTTGTCGGATCGGGCTTCTGCGGGTCCTTGGCCATCCCGGTCTGCGCCTCCGCCCTGCCCGGCGGCTGTGCAGCCTGCTCCGTACGGGCAAAGCCGCCGACGGTCTCTCCGGCCATCTCAGCTGCATGGCGCCGTCCAATCTCGTCGAAGGTCTGCTGAAAGCTTTCCGTCACGTGATACAGCGGATCGCGGTTTGCAAAATACTCGCTGCCCGCCGCCCAGGCAAGCTGGCGGCGCGTATCCTTTTCCGAAGCCGCCGGCGGAGCCGCCTGCTTCTGCCTGCGTTTTACCCAAGCATGCTGCAAAACCAGTCCTCCCCGCGTTTGCTTCAGAACCGCTCCAGCGCCAAACGCATGCTGCGCGTCACATGGCGGAACTCCACCGGCCGCAGGATGAAGTCTGCGAAATGCAGGTGAAGCCCCTGTATGGCATACTGTGTGGTATCGTCGATCAGGATGATGCGGCAGGCGCGGTCGCGTTCGCGAAGCGCGCGGGCAGCCAAAAAGCCCGCACTGCTCCCAAAGCCGATATAAGCGATCTGTATCGCGCCCGGCATCTGCCGGGACAGCTGCTGCGGCGTATCGATACATTCCACTGTCATGGGCAAGCTGCAAAGTCTGCAATACTGTCCAAGCCATTCGCACAGCCGGTCTCGCTCCTCCGCCTGCGCGGTGCATACCGCCAGCTTCATTGATGAACGCCCCCACCAGGTATCCTGACCGATTTAGCGCAGGCTCCCGCCTCCGCTGTTTTGATTGTACCCGAAAAAAAATCCGGTTTTAAGCAATTACGCACAAACGGCCCGAAAGTGTAGCAACATGCACGACACCCGCAAATGCCGCTATGCTATAATGACAATAGAATAATCCGCAGCATTGTGCATTCCTGCCGTTTCCGCCCTGTCCTGTACCATGCCGGAAACGTTTCGCGCGATAATGCCCCTTCCGCAGAGAACCCATCAACCGAGAAAAGGGTGACAGCTATGCAAACCTATCAAAAGAAAGCAATGCCTTCCGTGCGTGCCGTACCGCACAGACGCGCCGCAGCCACCCAGGCGCCGCAGCAGGATGCGCTGCGCGGGGTAACCGACCTGTCCCAGGTTGAGCAATCCGGCCGCCGTGTCGATCTGCCTGCGGCGATCCAGTCCAAAATGGAAAATGCGTTCGGCGCCGACCTGTCGGGCGTCAAGCTGTATGAAAGCCAGGCGGTTGCGGACGCAGGCGCGGACGCGCTTGCGCAGGGCAGCCATATCGCCTTTGCCCCCGGACAGCTTGACCTCGTCTCCATGCACGGACAGGCGCTGCTGGGCCATGAGCTGAGCCACGTCGTCAGCCAGGCACGCGGCGAGGTTCGCGGCTCCGGCCTGCTGGAGAACCACTCGCTCGAATCCCGCGCCGACCGTGAGGGCATGATGGCCGCCATGGGGCAGAGCATCTATCCGGGCGCAGCTGCGACCCCCGGCGCGGCGGCGGTTTGCGCATCCGCGGGCATGTCCGGTCCGGTGCAGGCGCGGCGCAGGCGCAGGCACAAGCCGGAACCTGTCCCCTATGGGCCGGAGAACCGCCCCTCTGCGACCGACCGCCGTCTGGGCGCGGACGGCATCGGCGGTGACACCCTTGGCGGAAACCTGCTGCACGTCGGCTTGGAGGCGACCAACCAGTTTAACAATTTCAGCTCGACCGTAGAGGCGCTTGCCTCCCAATGGGAGGACAAAAGCTATGTGCTCGGCAAGTTGGGCAAAAAAGCAGGCGTATTAAATGATTCCACCGCTATGGGGCATGCTTCAGCGCTCACCAGCTCGATCGGTACGGTCAAAAATACCGTTGATACGGTAAAGGACATGAAGGCCGATCTGACGGACGATAACTTGTCTGTCGGCAGGAAAGCGCTGGCGTCTGCCAAGCACCTCAGCGACTGGGGCTCGGATGCTTCCGGAACAGCTAAAAACATCGTCGGGCAATTCAGTTCGGTATCGGAATCCGTCGGCGACAAACTCGGAGCCGCCGCCAACGGCTTACAGATCATTCATGGCGCTGCAAAAGGAACCGAAGCCGCGATCGAAGGATACGACGCGACTTCCGACCGCCTTTCCGCCGAACGGGCAGGCCGCATGATCGCTGAAGATGAAGAGCGGCGTGCCAAATCCGGCGACGCGGAAAAAATCAAAAACGACAAGCTGCTGCGCTCCATGGCGACCAACGCCCGAGGCGCCGCCAAGGTCCGCAAAGCGGAAAGCGTCCAGAAGGGCGCGAACGCTGTCATGGATATGGGGATCGGCGCCGTCGGCTTTATCCCAGGCGTGGGGCAATTGACCCAGCTCGGCGGCTCCGCTCTGAAATCGGTTGTGAATGTCGGTCTGGATGCCCATGTCGATCAGAAGCGCAAGGAAGCGCGTGAGAAAAACCTGGATAACCTGTCCCTGCGCGCCAAGCTGGAGCGCAGGCTCGGTATGCGCGACGACCTGCCGGAAAAAAAGAAAAACGAGATCCGCCACCGCGCCAAACATATCGCCAACCAGATCACCTCGGGCGAGCGCGGAGCAAAAACCAACAAGGTTGCCGGCATGCACAAAACGCAGGGCGACATCACTGCGCTCAACAAGCTCACGTCGCAGGATACTCCGGAAGGCGTACGCGCGCGCGGCATCACCAACGCCATGGGTATTGGCACCAACCACAAAGGTGAGATTCTCGATACCGACGCTGCCTCCGCTCAGGTAAACGCAGACTTTGAACGCGGCGGCTCTGTGGAAGACCAGATCGGCGCAGCCGACGCACACCAGTTCGAAAAAGAGCATACGGTCCAGGCCGAGCTGAAACGCCAGCATGCGCGCGCCGAAGCAAAGGCACAGAAGCAAATCGCCAAGCGCGAGAGAAAAGAGAAAAAACAGAAAGCGCTCGAACACTTTAACAGCCTGTCCGAGGAAAACCGTCAGAAGATCCGGGACGCTAACAAGCGTCGTTCGGCGGAAAAGGATCAGATGATTAAAGATCAGGGCATCAAGTGGTACGAATTCAAGAAGAAAAAGGCAGCCCGTCTGGAATATGACATTAACCACAATGTCGGGGATAAGTACGGCGGGCACGATGTTTCCGAAAAAAAGGCGCAGCTGGACAGCCTGCGCGCCGAGATGGCCGCCAAGGCAAACGCCAAGGAGGACCGCGCGCAGCGTAAAGCTGCCCGCAAGGAGGCCCGTGCCGCGGACAAGGTATACAAAAAGAAACGCGACGAGCAGCGCAAGCTGGCGGGTATCAAGTGGCACGAATTCAAGAAGAAAAAGGAATTCTACAACGAATTCGACTATGCTACCGGCACCAAGGAGCGGCCGGACGCGAACGCGCCCGAAGGCAGCGCAACCGCCAATGCCAACCAGCCCTGGTATAAGCGCGCGGGCGACTACATAAAAAACGGATGGTATTCCATGCGCCGCAAGCACCAGCGCGCCCGCGACAGCTTTGTAAACGAAGCGGAGGATTTCCAAAAGCTCAGCGGCTGGCGCAAGGCCAAGCTGGTAATGCAGAATCCGCTGGCGTTTGCTATGTCCAAAACCGAGAAGGGCCGCGCGGCAACTGCAAAGCGCAATGCCGAGTCTGCAGCTGATAACCAGCTGACCGAACAGCTGATGAACAATCCAGACGCCCTCGATGAAGGTGAGGCGGTTCCTCTTCCCAAAAACAAGGCTGTTTCTCCGGAAGCACTGCAGCAGGCAAAGGGTAAACTGAAACCGCTCAACGCTCCCCAGCAGCCCCAGGCGAGTCCGGCGCCCATTTCCGGGCAGCAGCCCGGCGAGTCACCGGACGATCCGAACCTCCCCCTTATACAAGAGGCGAAGAAAAAACTCAAAAAACTGCCTGCGCGCTGATTGGCCGCGCTTCTCCTGCATTGCATTTACTGCAGAACATGGTATATAATAAGATAATTTATGAAACAGAAAGGGTCTGTCGTTATGGAGCGATCCCAACAAATCATAGGCGCAGTTGAGGGAATTTTGCGCGGGCAAGGCTTTGACGTTCAGCCGGATAACCGGCTGCCGGCTCATCCCGGCGTCAATATGCTCATCCCGCTGCAGGAGGACGGCACCGAGCTGGTGTTTACCGAGCTGCATTTCATCGAGGGGCCGGAAGGCTTCGATGTGGTGCAGATCTACACCACGCTGATCGATGCGGTCAGCGAAGCTGCCTGCACTGAGTTGGAAAAAGCGGCTGCCTTGTGGAACATGGATTTTCTGCTCGGCTCACTCGGCATACGCAGGGACAACCACCAGCTGTACCACCGGTACTGTGTGACGCTGCCCAAGCAGTATCCCGTCCAGCCGTCCGCCGAACTGGTATACGACGCATTCGCCTTTATTCTCAGCCAGATCGCTGAATACCACGGGGATGCGCTGCAACTCTCTGCCGGCATCACCTTCGAAGAGCTGTGCGCCATGGAATGACCGGGTGTCTCCGGAACTAAAAAAGGGAACGGCCCGTCCGGGTCGTTCCCCTCTTCCTTATATGATTTCAGAATATACCGACTGCACCGCCGTCTTTCCAGTTGCGCAGAAACAGCCAGTCCATGAACTTTTGGCGTGTCGCTGCGGCGTCGGAGGATCCAATCGGCACAAGATCGCCGTTGTCCATAACAAAATCCCGTTTTTCCATACGCAGTATATGGCGCTGGTTGACCAGGAAACTTCTGTGGCAGCGGAGAAAACTATCGCTTGCAATCTCCTCTTCCAGGGCATTCATGCCGCGCGGCGTCTGGATAATCCGTTCAGCTGTATGGATAAATGCAGTATGCCTTCTGATCTCTATGTACAGGATATCCCTTAGCAGAATTTCTATTTCATCCCATTCCGAACGCACAGAGATCGTACGGAAATGTTCCTGTTTTTCATGCAGGCACCAGTCCAGCGCCGCATCCATATCCCGCTGCGCGACCGGTTTGACCAGATAGTCCGAAGCCTGCAGCTCATAGCTGGCAATCCCGTGCTCCATACTGGTGGTGACAAAAATCAGGGTGCATTCGCTGTCCCGGACGCGCAGGCGGCGGGCGGCTTCCATCCCGTTCAATCCATCCATGTAGATATCCATCAGAACGATATCCCATCGGCCGGGCTGAAACACTTCCAAAAATGCGTCACCGCTTTCCAGCAGTTCGATATTCCACGATACGCCATTCCGGCGCCCGTAATTTTTCAGCATGCGCGCCATCTGCAGGCGCTCTTCCTCCAAATCATCACAGACGGCAACGGAAATCTTCATGCTATCCCTCCTCTGTGCTGCGTGCCCGCCGGTAAGAGGCAAGCGCCTCCTGCACCTGCCGGAGCTTGCTGCGTGCAACGGATATCACCCTGTCGTTACACATGATCAGTTCTCCGCCGGAAATACGGCGGATTGCTCCCAAATGCACCACAAAGCTCTTCTGCACCCGCAGGAAAGGAGGCTGCGGCAGTTGTGCTTCCAAAACGGACAGCGAGCAGTTTACCTGCAGCCCGCCCCCTGCGCGGTACAGGATACTGCTGCGTCCGGCGGCTTCCGCATAGTAAAGCTGGTAAAGCGGGATCCGAACACGCCTATGCTGTGCGGGCAGGTCCAGCCAGCGCAAGCCTTTTTGCCAGTAACCGAAACAGCGCTCCATTGCAGCGTCCAAGCCGCTGTATGTAACCGGTTTGGGCACCAGTGCATTCGGATGGCATGGATATACGTCGATCGCCGTCCGGTCATCGTCCGCCAGCAGCATCAGGCCGCAGTCGGGATGCTTTGCATGCATCACCTGCAGGTATCTGATATCCTTATGGTCAAGACCGGCGCTGTCCACCAGGAAAAGCGCGCATCCCTCTGCATTGAGCGCAGACAACACACCTCTTTCCAGCACAAGCTGAAGATCCACACCGATCTCCTGCGCCCATGCGTGCAAAAGGCTTTTGACCCTTCCGGCAATTTTTTCATCATTTATGTAAGCGGCAATCCATACCATTTTTCCCACGCTGCATCAAACCCCGTTGCTTATCGCTTTCCTCCTGTTTTTTTATCTTACCATAGTTTGCGCACAAAGTGACATTTTCTGTCGTGAACAGGAATTTTTTCTTTTCGTCATTCCACTGCCGACTCTATCATTCTGCGAGGCCCGACCATGCGTTCTGTGAACATCTCCCTTGATCTGTACAGTTGCCTTCTCTGCCTGATCCTGATGTGCTACCTGTTGTTCAGCCATACACGCCGTACTGCATCAAGCCGCTGCTTTATTCTGATGTGCACCTTAAATATCATCATTTCACTGGGAGACATTACGAATTGGGCATGTGAGGGGTATGCCAAGCCCTGGTTTCCCGCAGTGCTGAATGCCGGCAGCATGCTGTTCTATTTCTGTATCGGTCCGCTGCTCTTGACGTTTACCGCCTATATCTGCGCTTGTCTCGGACCGCAGGTCACCGTGCACCGTGGATTCTGGTATGTGGAATCCGCATTGTGCGGCGCCCAGATGTTATTCAGCCTGCTCTCCCTGTGGAATGGGATGTATTTCACAATATTGCCGGGCAATGTGTATTCCCGCGGCAGTGCGCTTTGGCTGGCGCTCCTGGTTCCTTTCCTGATGTTTGCCGGAGACAGCGTTCTGCTTGCCGTGTACCGCAAATATCTCCGCCGGAAAGATATTTTTTTCCTGGTTTGCTATATTGTCCTCCCCATGGCGCTAAACAGCTTTCAGGTTTTTCATTACGGCATCGCACTGCTCAACACCGGCATCAGCATTTCGCTTCTGCTGATTTTTATCAATATCCAATCCGAGCGTGAGCTGCAGCTGCAGAAACAGGAAAAACAGCTTGCTGAAATGCGGATCGATATGATGCTCAGCCAGATCCAGCCACATTTCCTCTATAATACACTGACTGCCATCCGCCGCCTGTGCGCAGTGGATCCCCAACTGGCCCAGCGGGCCATTTCGGACTTTTCACTGTTCCTGCGCGGCAATACGGAAGCGCTCACAAACCGTACGCCGATCCCGTTTTCACAGGAGCTGAAGCATGTGCAGCATTATCTCAGCCTGGAACAGCTGCGGTTCGGCACGCGCCTGCATGTTGTATATGAGATCAGCGCAACCGATTTCCTGCTGCCTCCGCTGACGCTGCAGCCCATTGTGGAAAACGCTGTACGGCACGGCATCGCGCCGCAGCCGGAAGGCGGAACAATCACCATACACACCTGGGAAACTCCGGACAGCTTCCACATCTCTGTTGCGGATGACGGCGTCGGCTTTTCCCCTCACTCCCCTGACGACCGCACACATATCGGGCTGGAAAATGTCCGCGAGCGTCTGGCTGCCGTATGCGGCGGCGCACTGCAGATCTCCATACCCGAAAAAGGCCACGGAACCGTCGTTCTGTTTACCATCCCCAAGGAGGAAACCGCATGAACTTTTTAGCGATTGACGATGAGCCCCTTTGTCTGGACGACCTCCGCTTTGCATTGGAGGATGCAGCGCCCGGCTGCACCTGCGCCTGTTTTTCCAGCCCCTCACGCGCTTTGGAACAGGCCCGGACTGAGCCGTTCGACGCAGCGTTTCTGGACATCGAAATGGGCGGTGCAAACGGTCTGGCCCTTGCAAAACAGCTCAAGGACCTGCAGCCCGATCTGCATATCATTTTCGTAACCGGCTATGAAAAATATGCGGTATCCGCTTTTGCCATCCATGCCAGCGGCTATCTGCTCAAACCGGTGGATTCCGGCGATCTCAAGCGCGAGCTGACCTTTTTATACGGCGATACCCCCGCCTCCCGTCCCATACAGGTGCATACTTTCGGCGGCTTCGAGGTATGTGTCAACGGCAAACCGCTTGTATTCAACCGCGCAAAATCCAAAGAGTTGCTCGCCTGCCTGATTGACCGGCGCGGTGCCGGGCTGACAACTCGGGAGGCTTGCAGCCTCATGTGGGAGGACGGTGTTTACAATATCGCACGCAAAAATTATTTCCAGACCATTGTACATGACCTGCGCAATACACTCAGCCAGGCCGGCATCGCTTCCATCCTGGTCAAGCACCGCAACAGTATTTCCATCCGCGCCGACATGATCGACTGTGACAGCTACCGTTTTCTGGACGGGGATCCCCGTGCCATCAACAGTTACCGCCACAATTATCTTCCCAGTTACAGCTGGGCGGAATTTTCCGTCGGCAAAATGGAAAGGTTGTAAGTCGTTTGTTGTCCTTTTGTCGTCCTTGTTCCAGTATACTGTAGGCTGGCAAAGGGGGTAGAACCATGGATATACCTGCTGTGAACCACTGCATGTTTCCTCCCAGTTATACTGCTTCTGCTGGCGCGCCTGCCGTTGGATACCGCATGCATTCCGGCCCTCAAAAAGCGGTCCGCCCTGCATGCACTATAACGCTGCGCAGCCGCGGCGAGGATCAGATCCTTCCCATTCAGCAGATTCTTTACGCGGAAATATTCGACCATGAACTGCATGTCCATACGCTGGATGGTAAGACCTATTGCGGTCGCGGCCATCTGTCCGCACTGGAGGAGCAGCTTTCCGGATGCGCTTTTCTGCGCTGCCACCGCAGCTATCTTGTACATCTGCCTTATGTGACCAATCTATGCCGCTATCAGATCACGCTCTCAGGCGGAGCAGTTCTCCCCGTGAGCAAACAGAATTACCTTGTTATCCAGCGGGAGCTTTCTTCCTATCTGTTGCAGCTGAAGACAGCCTGTCCGCTTCCCTGACATCAATCATTTGAAAAGGAGTTATTATTGCCATGAACATCAGCAAAAGTACGGAAAACGGCCAGATTGTCCTCAAACTGAACGGACGACTGGACACTACCACCGCTCCGGATTTTCAGGACACACTGCTCAGCGAGATCAAAAGCGGGAAAAACATTATGCTCGACTTCTCTGAACTGGCATACGTCAGCAGCGCCGGCCTGCGCTCTCTTCTGACCGGCCAGAAGGCAGTCGTTGCCGGCAACCAGACCATGACTTTGCGCCATGTTTCAGATGAGATCATGGAGGTTTTTGACATGACGGGTTTTTCCGATATCCTGACAATTGAATCCGCCTGACTGGATTGTATGCTGTCGGGTTTATTGACGGCTGTCTGCGCAACGGGCAGCCGTTCCGCTATCCGAGTTTCATAGATTGGAGAGTTCACGCTTATGGACATTCATCACAACTGTATCCCGTTGACACGGCCGCAGTACCAGATCTGGCTTGCAAGCGAAAGCTGTCCGGACAAAGCACTGTACACAGAATCCGTACTGCTGACCTTCGATAACGCGCCCGACCCCGGGCTGCTTAACCGCGCGCTCAACAGGCTGGTAGAGACCACTGAAACGCTCCGTATCCGTGTGACACGTGCCAAGGACGGACCTCTGCAGTATGATGCCGGGTACACGCCTTTCGCGTGCCGGGTCGTCCCGCTTTCGGGAGAGGATGAACTTGCCGCCGTATTTGATGAGCAGGCACGCTTCTGCTTCGACCTTTATGACAGCCCCCTGTTCAACGCGGTCATTTACACACTCCCCGGCAAGACCGCGCTGTTGCTTCGCGTACATCATTTGGTTGCGGATGGCTATGGCTTCACCTCTGTGTATGACCGCCTGCTTGCACTCTGTGCAGGTGAAGAGCCCGCTGCCTTTGACTCCTTCCTGTCACGCGCCGCAGCGGATAGCTCCAACGAGGAGGAGCGCTCAACCGACCGCCTTTTCTGGCAGGACTATCTCGGCGGCGCCGAGCCGGGCCGTCTCCCGCATCCGATGCCCGATCAGCCCGGCCACCGGATTGCATGGTCATCGCATTCCGTCGGCAGCGCACGTTCCAGCCAGCTGCGCGCTTTCGCGGCACAACAGAATGTGACGCCGTACTGCGTATTTTTTGCCGCCTATGCGGTTTATCTGTCGCGTATGCTGGGCACGGAGGACGTCATCATCATCACCCCGCGGCTGAACCGCGATACGGCTATGGACCGCAATGCCGCGGGCATGTATACGCTGGCAGTGCCTGTCCGCCTGCACATCACACCGGAGACCAGTTTTGCCGCCCTGTGCCAGGAGGTACAGGTGCAGAACCGTCTCGCCGCAGCGCACAAAAGATATGGCCTGTCCGAGATCATGGGCGACCTGTCCCGGAAAGGTGCGGCGGGGACGCTGTCGCATTTTACACTGTCCTATCAGAATTTTGCACTGCCGCTTCATGGGCTTCCCGTGCGGTATGCGATGCACTTTGGCGGTGCAATGACCAACCTGCTCACCCTCCATATACTTGACTGGGGCGGAAACGGCGATTACCGTTTCCAGCTGGATTACCGGGCAGCGTACTACACCCCTCACGAGATCGCACAGACTGCGCAAATGCTGTGCACCATTCTGGATCAGGGGATTGCCGGCTGCACCCAGCCCTGCCGGATGATTGAGTTGCTATCTGACGGGGACAAGCTCTGCCAGCGCGCGCTGCTCTCCGGCCCGGTACTGCCGGTCGATCCGGAAGCGACCATTATCAGCCGTTTCCGCGCGCAGGCGGCAACGCACCCGGATCGGCGTGCCCTGTCCGGCAAGGGGACAAGCTATACTTTCCAGGAACTGGACGAAGTGTCCGACCGTGTCGCACGCAACCTGATCGCTGCCGGTGTAAAGCCGCAGTCCTATGTTGCTTTTCTGATGCCGCGCACTACCGCGCTTCCTGTGATGCTGCTCGGCATTCTCAAGGCCGGCGCAGCCTATGTTCCCATTGACGGTTCCTATCCCGAAGAACGCATCCGCTTCATCCTGACGGACAGCAAAGCAGGCCTGCTGATCACGGACGCGGACATCCCGGATGCCGGCTGTCCGGTCATCGCTCCCGGACCGCTGTTTGACCCGCCGCAGACGCCGGACAGCCCCCTGCCCGCAGTCGGCCAGGACTGGCTGTGCTATGTCATCTATACCTCGGGCACGACCGGTAAGCCCAAAGGCGTGATGATCGAGCACCGCGGCATTGTCAACTTCATGCAGCCGGACAATAACGAATTCAACCGTGATATCTGCGCTAACGGCAGGGGGATCGTCGCCGTCGGTTCGATCTGCTTTGACATCTCCATGTTTGAGCTGTTTTCCACCCTGCTTAACGGCGTGCCTGTTGTATTTGCGGACGAGGACGGTATGAACAATCCGGATGCGCTTGCCCGCTATATCACAGAGAACGATGCCAATATCCTGCACTGTACGCCTTCCCGCCTGCTTGCTTATCTGGAAGAGCCTTCCTTCCGCGAGGCGATGCGCGGCGTAGATATTGTCCTCGCTGCCGGCGAGGCGTTTACCCAGCCGCTGCTGGATGCATTGCACAAGGCAACTTCTGCACGCCTGTATAATGGCTACGGCCCGACTGAGATCACCATCGGCGCAACAGTCGGCCGCATCCGGGAACACATTACCATCGGTTCCACCATTGCCGGGGCGCGGATCTATTTGCTCGACAAAAACCATCGCATCGTACCACCCGGCGCAACCGGCGAGATCGCGGTTGCGGGCTATGGCGTGGCGCGCGGTTATCTCGGCCGTCCCGACCTGACTGCGGAACGTTTTATCGATCTGCGCGACGGCCCGGTCAGCGACCGCGTATACCTCACCGGCGATTATGGCTATGCCCTGCCGGACGGTAACCTCGCCTACTGCGGCCGCAACGACGAGCAGGTCAAGCTGCGCGGCCTGCGCATCGAGCTCAAGGAGGTCGAGCGCTGCATCGAATCCTTCCCCGGTATCCGCCAGTGCGCGGTTCTGGTCCGTCTGATCGATGGCCGCGAGCACCTGTGCTGCTTCTATTCTGCTGCTGAACCACGCGAAGCGGACGAACTGAAGCAGTATGCCGGCGGCTTCCTGACGCGCTATATGGTGCCCGATCTGTTCGTCTACATGACCGATCTGCCACACACCTCAAACGGCAAGATCGACAAGCGTGCGCTGGCCAACCAGGCGATCCAGGTAGAGCGCACCTATATCCCGCCGCGCAATGCACGTGAGCGGGCTATGTGCCGCATCTTCTCGCAGGTGCTGAAAATACCTGAAGATGAGATCGGTGCAACTGACAGCTTTTTCGATCTCGGCGGCACATCGCTTCAGGCAGCGCAAATCGTGCTGCTGGCCAAACATGAAGAGTTTGACCTGGAATACGGGCAGGTCTTTGACCATCCCACTGTACGCGATCTGGTGCAGTGCGTCGATCAGGATGCAGCGCCGCACGGCGGACCGTCCCTTCCTGCCGGAAGCGGACAGCTCTGCACCCCGAAAGAAGCCGCCATCCTGCGGGACACGCTCTGCCATAACCGGAACTACCGCAAAGGCCTGCAGCCGCTTGGCACAGTACTGCTCACCGGCGCGACCGGATTCCTCGGCATCCATGTGCTGTATGAGCTGCTCACCACAGGCTACAACAAAATTTACTGCATGGTGCGTCCCAAAAATAATCTGACGCCTGAAAAGCGTCTCAAGGGCTCGCTCTTCTACTATTTTGAAAATAATTTTGCCGAAGCGTTCGGACAGCGCCTATTCGCTGTCGACGGCGATCTGATCCGGGACGAAATCGTCAGCCTGCCGGATGGCGTCAAAATTGATACCGTCATCCACTGCGCAGCGGATGTCAGCCATTTCGGCGTCGGCAACCGGATCCGGCAGACCAATGTGGACGGTGTTCGCAATGTGATTGCATTCTGCAAAAAGCATGACGCCGCACTGGTCCACATCTCTACGCTGAGCGTCGGCGGCTTTATCGAGCGCGAGATGGCGGAGATCGGCGTATCCCTGAGTGAACAGCGCCTGTGGGTCCGCCAGGATCTGTCCAACGATTATCTGGAAAGCAAATTCACTGCTGAAAAACTGATCCTGCTCGAGATTGCCCGCGGCTTGCGCGCCAAGATCATGCGCGTCGGCAACCTGCAGGGACGCATCACAGACGGAGAATTCCAGATGAACCAGGCCACTAACGGCTTTACCAAGCTGCTGCAGTCCATTGTGCGGACAGGCCGCTGCCCGCAATCTTTGGCACGCAGCTGGATCAATTTCTCTCCGGTCGACGCAGTCGCCCGGGCGATCTGCCGTCTGGCGGGCAGTGCTGAGGAATATACGGTATTCCATATTTTTGACAGCAACGACCTGCCGGTCAGCAAGCTGCTCACACACATTTCCGCGCTGGGATATCCGGTCCGTACGATGGAAGACGAAGATTTTGATAAATTCATGCTGCATGCTGCCGAAGATCCGTCATTCAGCGGCGCGCTTGACGGCTTCCTGACCCGCGTGACCGGCGGGCGGCACCTGATCGAGACGCCTTGTGAAAGCGGCTTCTCTATTCGTGCGCTCGAGCAGGAGGGCTTCCTCTGGCCCGAAATTTCGGATGAATACCTTTCCACATACCTGACCGGACTGGATACGCTGGGCGCATTCCAGTAAAGCATCTCCCCATAAAAGGAGGAATCAACCATGCAAGTTGAACTTTCCGTGACTCTGTTGTGGTCACTGGCAAACAATCTTTCATTCTGGGTAGCGGCCCTGCTCACCAACAGCACACTCACGATGCGGAAGAGCAAGTGGCAGACCTTTTTGGGCTGGCTGCCGTTTGTCATTCTGCACTTTGCGGTCTGCGCAGTCAGCTATTCCTTCAACATTACTGACGATAATCTGAACCTGCTCAGCCTGCTGGTGCTGGTGCCGGCTGCGGCTATGGTGCTTTATTCAGATGAGCGTGCAGCGCGCGTATTTACCTCTGTAATGGGCGCATTGATCGCCAATGTAACCACGTTCTTCTTCTGCGGCACCACGCTCAGCTTTATCGACAACACCTCGAACCCCTATAACATGCGCACGATCGGCATCTTCCTGTGCATCAAGGCTTTTTGGTTCGCCGTGATGTTCTTTGCCTACCGCCACTTTGTCAGCCACATCGTGCAGCAGGTTATTTCCGTGCTGGGCAAACAGCTGAAAAGTTATGTGCCGATCCCGGTCTACTGTTTCATTGCCTTTGCCATTGTCAACCGGCTGACCAATACGCTCGGCATCCTGCCCGGCCTTCCGGACACACGCGTGTACTTCATCATTTTCTACCTCATTATGTGCTCGGTGTTTGTCATCCTGTATTATGAGATCTTCTCCACCGCGCTTTGGTCCTCCCGCGCGCTCAAAACCGAGGCTGAGCTCAATGTTGCCAGCAATATCCAGCGGGATATGCTGCCCAACATTTTTCCGGCTTTCCCGGACCGGAGCGAATTTGACGTCTACGCAACCATGGACCCTGCCAAAGAGGTCGGCGGCGACTTTTACGACTTCTTCATGATCGACCAGACCCATCTTGCCGTCGTCATTGCAGACGTATCGGGCAAGGGCGTTCCGGCCGCGCTGTTTATGGTTATCGCAAAGACCATTATCCGCAATCAGGCGCAGTCCAGCCTTTCCCCGGCCGAAATTTTCACCCGCGCCAACGAACAGCTGTGTGAAAACAACGGCGAAGGGCTGTTCGTCACAGCCTACCTCGGCATTCTGGACCTGCGGACCGGTGTACTGACCTATGCCAACGCAGGGCATAATCCACCGCTGATCCAGCAGTCGGGCGGCCGGTTTGAATGGCTCAAGCTGCGCCCGGGCTTTGTGCTCGCTGGTATGGAAGGCATGCGCTACAAAGAATTCCAGGTGACCCTGAAACCGGGCGACTGCCTGTTCCTGTATACGGACGGCGTGACCGAGGCGACTAACGCCGCGCTTGAGCTTTACGGTGAAAAACGCCTGGAAGCTGTGCTCAATTCAGACGCAGCGCAGGGGCTTGCTCCTGATCAGCTGCTGCCATACCTCAAGTCCCAGGTAGACCTCTTCGCTGCCGGCGCGCCGCAGGCGGATGATATTACCATGCTGGGCCTGCAGTTCCGTGCATACATGCCGTCTCAATCCAAGGAGGAGCAGTCATGAAAACAATCACCGTACCAGCACTGACGGAACAGCTCGATACGGTGCTGCAATTTGTGCAGGCGGAGCTCGACCAGATCAGCTGCCCTCCCAAGATCTGCAATCAGATCGCCATTGCTGTGGAAGAAATTTTTGTCAACATTGCCAACTATGCTTACCGCCCTGATGTGGGCGATGCAACCATCCGTTGCCAGATCAGCACAAAGGGACAGCCTCAGATCACAATCGAATTTCTCGATTCCGGCAAACCCTATGATCCGCTGAAAAATGCTGAGCCGGATACTACCCTCCCGGCGGAGGAACGCCGGATCGGCGGGCTCGGGATCTTCATGGTCAAGCGTCTGATGGATACGGTAAAATATGAGTACAAGGACGGAAAAAATATTCTGACCCTGCAAAAACTCGTGTAAAACAAATCTGCGTCCGATCCCATATCGGTTCGCCGTTGCGCGGCAAGCCTCCGCTGTTTGTGCGGAGGCTTCGCCTTGTTCCGTGCAGCCAACGGCAACCTGTCAATGTATCTCCTGTACAGCCCGTTTGTTTACGCGGCGCTTCTTCCCATCCTGGTTCATCCCGCATTTCCGGAGGTAATTCCGCTTTGAAAAAGAAACTGTTTGCCGTGCTGTGCGTGCTGATCATATTGTCCGCCTTTTCTCCCGTGCTGCTCCTGTATATTTCTCCCATGCAGGACGACTCTTACGACCTTTCCATCCTCGGTGAAGATGGGCAGCCCTGGCAAGGCGATAAAGGCTGGACGGTATACACCTGTACAGAAGGCAACATCACCAAGCTGACCCCTACCGGCTACGGTGGCTATTCCGGGCTGGACTATCCTGGGCAGACCTTTTATTTTTCCCGCCGGCTGACCGAAAAGCTTGACAGCCCCACACTGCGTATTGGAGCTGCCAACCGGACCTTCAGCATTTTCCTTGACGACGAGCTGATCTATACCGATTGTCCGGAACTGGATAACCGGATCGGATATTTCACACTCCCCATGCTTGCACTCGATCGCAGCGATCCGCTGGTGGTGTCCCTTCCCGCCGCCTATCAGGGAAGAACACTTACCATTGCCCAGTCAACCAGCGCCGCCGGAAGTGATGCACCCGGTTCGGATGCCGATGTATTTCCGGCGGATGTCACGCTGTACTGCGGCTATGCCTACGAGAGCGAGCTGATCGCGCAAACGGCACGGCACCTGATCCCGGCGGCGCTTTTGTTTGCACTGGGCATTTTTATTCTGATGGTATTTCTGTGGAATGTATACTATAACCGCCTGGATGCCAGCCTGCTGCTGCTTGCATTGCTCGCATTCAATATGATGAGCCGCCTGATCCTGCAGGCACCGTTTTTCAGAAACTATTTCGGCATCCTGCCGGTTGATCTGACCGCACTGTGTCTCTATTCCTCAGCAGCTCTGCTGCTTGCCTTCCTTACCTGCCAGCATACCGGCCGCCTGCGCGCCGCGATGTTTGTCATAACAGCACTGCAGGTTGCCATTGTTTCTTTCAGCACTATATCTGAATACCAGGGGCATATCCATGTGCAGCTCTGCGCCAATGCAACACTTTCCGCCCTTCTTCTGGCTTTTCTGCTTGCCATACCGGCCTGGCATCGCGGTTCGCCGTTTCATCGCCAGTTCTGCTTAATCGTATTGGCCGGCACCGTGCTTTCCGCTTTGTACCTGTTTTTCGGCACACAGCTCCTGCCCGAGAAGTATGCGCTTCCACTGCGCTATACCGCAGCACATGCCACTGCGCTTTCGCTTCTGGTCTGGCTGCTTCCTCTGTATTTTATTGCAGTTCTGGTTCCCGTCATAGCGCAGACCGTTAAAAACCTGGTACGCCGACGTTCAGAGACGACCATACTGCTTGCCAAAGAGCAGTTTGCACGCGCCAGTTATAATACCCTGCGGATCCAGACCGAACAGACAATGGAAATGCGCCATGACATGCGAAACCATCTGACCGTGCTGCGTACCCTGCTGCGAAAGCAGGAATATACGCCGGCGCTGGAGTATGTCGACGCTCTCGTTTCCCAGAGCCGGTCGATCACGCCGGTTGTCCGCTGCGGCAACCAAATGCTGGACATCATCCTGAACGGAACCCTTGAGGCAGCGCTCCGGGATCAGGTCCGTGTGGAAGTGGTGCACGCCGCCGCGCCGGCCTCGCTTCCGCTCCCCGATCCCGATCTCACTTCCCTGGTGATGAATGTGATGGATAATGCTGTCCGTGCTGCGCGGAATACCCAGTCCGGCGACCGGTTCATCCGCCTGGATCTCCGGGTCAAAGAAGGCTTCTTTATTTTTTGCTGTGCCAACAGCATGCCATTGGACGAAAAAACCGGGCCGGCCAAACAACGCGGCCCGCTCGCACCACATGGCTATGGCCTGAAAATCATTGATCGCATCTTGAAGCAGGCCGGCGGCTTCAGCCGTATTGAGACGGAGACAGGCCGTTTCCAGATCACTTTTGCCCTTCCGCTTCAATAAAACTATATAAAAATACGGCGGCTCTTGACAGAGCCGCCGCTTGGCTGCCATCCGGATGGACGGCAGCTTTTTTTCTTATCCCCGTTTTTTCCCTCCTGCAGACGTCTTTGCAGTATACCGAACCGGCCACAACGCCCGCGCTCCGGGCCTGCCTCAGGCCGGGTAGCCTCCCTGCCGGCGGACCGCGTTATCCTGGAAACGGAAAAAGTTTGGATGGTGGCGCGACTGGGTATATTCAAACATCACGCCGTCTCCATTATACGTCTGGCTGCTGACTACGGCCAGACAGTTGCAGTCACCCATGTCCAGATACTGCTGATCCAGGGGAGTGGCCTTCTCCACCGTCACGAGCCGCTTGCTGTTGACAATCTGAATATGGAGATCATTCTCCAGATAGCGGTAGATCGATCCTTCTGCGATCTCGTGCGTCATACCGCGAGCGACGTCCTGCCGGAAATAACTGTGGTTCATGATCAGCGGCCGCTCGTTTAAAAAGTGCAGACGCTGCACATAATACAGTGCTGTACCCTCTGCAAAGCCCGTCTTTTCTGCCAGTGCAGCATTAGCCTCCAGCTCGGAGAACAGCAGCACCTCGCTCCGGCCGGTCCAGTGATTCCGCGCAGCGGATTCTGCAAAGGTTTCAATGGTACCCAGCGTGAAGGTCGCCTGACGGACCGGCTCAAAAATATTGCGCACGCCTTTGCCCTGCATGGTCTGCACATAGCCCTCACGCACCAGTTCTGATACTGCGCGGCGCAGTGTGTTGCGGGAGCAGTCCAGTTCAGCGATCAATGTGTGTTCACCCGGCAGCAGCTCCTGCGGCGGATACTGGCCGGATTCGATTTTTTCCTTCAAAATGTGATAGATCTGTTCGTATTTTGCCTTTGGCATAACGCACCTCTCCATGCGGCCTGTAACTGCGGGAAACTGACTGTTTCTCCGCAGGGGAATGCTTGTGATAATTTTATTATATCACAAAAAAAAATGTTTTGAACCCCCTGTTCAAACAAGCTTTTCTATTATCCTTTACAGCGCTTATTCCCTGACGCGCGGAGCTGCAAATCTAAAACGGTCAAAACACCTAAAAAAATTACCTGATTTTTGTACAACAATATTCTTGCTTTCATAGTGCAAAGAATGTATCCTATGCTTATGGGAAACTTGTTTAAACAAGTTTGGCTTGGAAAGAGGAGAAGGAGGAAAAACCATGGCAAAGTACCAGGAAGACGTCAAGGTACTGTTGGATAAGATTGGCGGCAAAGCAAACATCCAGGCAGTATCGCACTGCATGACGCGTATGCGTTTTGTGCTGGCCGACCCCAAAAGGGCGGATGAAAAGGCGATCGAAGCCATCCCGTCGGTCAAGGGTACGTTCACGCAGGCCGGCCAGTATCAGGTCATTATCGGCAACGATGTGGCAAACTTCTATCAGGAATTCACCAAGTACGCGGGCATCGAGGGCGTGAGCAAGGATGCGGTCAAGTCGGCCGCCAAGACCAACCAGAACCCGCTGCAACGCATCATGGGAGCGCTGGGCGAAATCTTTGCCCCGATCATCCCGGCGCTGATCTGCGGCGGCCTTGTGCTCGGCTTCCGCAACATCATCGGTGAAGTCGACCTTCTGAACGGCCGCACGCAGTCGCTGGCAGATGTCTCCCAGTTCTGGGCGGGCATGTACAGCTTCCTGTGGCTGATCGGCGAGGCGATCTTCCACTTCCTGCCTGTCGGCATCACCTGGTCGATCACCAAGAAGATGGGCACGACCCAGATCCTCGGTATCGTCCTCGGCCTGACGCTGATCTCCCCGCAGCTGTTAAACGGCTTCTCGGTCGCGACCACTCCGGCTTCTGAGATCCCGGTCTGGGACTTCGGCTTTGCACAGGTGCAGATGATCGGCTATCAGGGCCAGGTCGTCGCTGCGATCCTGGCAGGCTTCGTATTGGTATACTTAGAGAAATTCTTTAAGAAAATATGTCCTGAAGTTATCAGCATGGTGGTCGTACCGTTCTGCGCGCTTGTTCCTGCTGTACTCATCGCGCACACGGTCGTCGGCCCGATCGGCTGGCAGATCGGCGACTTTATCGCAAATATCGTCAACATGGGCCTGAACTCCAACTTCAAGCTTTTGTTTGCGGCCTTGTTCGGCCTGTTCTATGCGCCGATCGTCATGACCGGCCTGCACCACATGACCAACGCTATCGACTCGCAGCTGGTCAACACCTATGACGGCACCAACCTCTGGCCGATGATCGCGCTGTCCAACATTGCGCAGGGCTCGGCGGTGCTCGCCATGTCCATCCTGCAAAAGCGCAACGAGCGCGCGCAGCAGGTCAACATCCCGGCGTGCATCTCCTGCTACCTCGGCGTTACCGAGCCTGCGCTGTTTGGCGTCAACATGAAGTACGGCTTCCCGCTGGTCTGCGGCATGATCGGCTCGGCCTGCGCGGCGATGATTTCGATCGGCACCAATGTCACTGCGATCAGCATCGGCGTGGGCGGCCTGCCGGGCATCCTGTCCATCTATCCGGAATACTGGCTCAACTTCCTGCTCGCCATGGCGGTCGCGATCGTTGTGCCGTTCGTGCTGACCTTTATCGTCGGCAGCCGCAAGCTGTCCCGCGAGGAGCGCGTGCTCGAGCCCGAGCCCGCTGCCGCTGTCGCAGAAGCGACGGCTCCGGCCGCGGTCGAAGCACCGGCAGCGCAGGCAGGGGAGCAAACCGCTACTGTACCGTTCCGCGTGGAGCTTGTGGCAATCTGTGACGGCCGCACCCTGCCGCTTTCCGAGGTACCGGACGAGGTATTCTCGCAGGGCGTCATGGGCGAAGGCATGGCGTTTGAACCCACGGGCGACACGATCTATGCCCCGGCGGACGCGGATGTGTCGGTCGTCATGGAGGACAGCCGCCACGCCTGCGGCCTTGCGCTGGCCGACGGCACGGAGCTGCTCATCCACATCGGCATCGACACCGTGGACATGAACGGCGACGGCTTTACCCTGTTCGTCCACGAGGGCGACAAGGTCAAGGCGGGCGACAAGCTCATCACCTTCTCGCCAGATAAGATCGCGGCGGCAGGCCATCCCAAGACGACCGTGTTCGTTGTCACCGAGCCGTCCGGACATGAGCAGATGACCTTCAACACCGGCATCGACGTCAAGCACGGCGAAACCGTATCCGCAGTGCTCGAATAAAACACGCAGACCCAGGAGGGAGTAGTAACCATGACCGATTTCCACAAGAGCGTTGTTTACCAATGCTATTTCAAGTCCTTTTACGACGCTAACGGCGACGGGTTCGGCGACCTGCGCGGCGTGACCGCCAAGCTGGATTACCTGCAGAAGCTGGGCGTGGACTATATCTGGCTCAACCCGTTTTATCCCTCGCCCCAACGGGATAACGGCTATGACGTCGCCGACTACTGCGCGGTCGACCCGCGCTTCGGCACCATGGACGATCTGGAAGAGCTGTCCCGTGAAGCGGAAAAGCGCGGCATCCGCCTGATGCTCGACATGGTGTTCAACCACACCTCGACCGAGCACGAATGGTTCAAAAAAGCGCTGGCCGGTGACCCTGACTATGAGGACTATTATATCTGGCGCGAAGGCGGCCCGGACGGCACGCCCCCGAACAACTGGGAGAGCAAGTTCGGCGGCAATGCATGGGAATATGTGCCGGAGAAGGGAAAATGGTACCTGCACCTGTTCGACCGGACGCAGGCCGACCTCAACTGGGAAAACCCGCGCGTGCGCAGGGAGCTGCAGAACGTCATCCGCTTCTGGATGGACAAGGGCGTAAAGGGCTTCCGTTTTGACGTGGTCAACCTGATCAGCAAGGGTTCCTATGCATCAGACTATGAGGGCGACGGCCGCCGCTTCTATACGGACGGCCCGCGCGTCCACGAGTTCCTCCACGAGCTGAATGAGGCGACCTTCGGTACGGATGCGGAGATCATCACGGTCGGTGAGATGTCATCCACGACCATGGACAACTGCTACAAGTACGCAGGCGCGGACACCGGTGAACTGAGCATGGCGTTCTCGTTCCACCACCTCAAGGTGGACTTTGTGGGCAATGAGAAATGGGTGCTCGTACCGTTCGATTTCCACAAGCTCAAGGACATCCTGTTCTCCTGGCAGACCGGCATGAGCGACCACAACGCATGGAACGCGGTGTTCTGGTGCAACCATGACCAGCCGCGCGTGGTCTCGCGCTTCGGCGACGAGGGCGAGTACTGGAAGCCCTCGGCCAAGATGCTGGGCACGGTCATCCACTGCCTGCGCGGCACGCCCTACGTCTACCAGGGCGAGGAGATCGGCATGACCAACGCGGGCTTTACCTCGCTCGACCAGTACCGCGACGTGGAGAGCATCAATCACTTCCACATCCTGCGTGACCGCGGCCTGCATGAGGACAGCGCCTACGACATCCTGCGCGTGCATTCGCGCGACAACAGCCGCACCCCCATGCAGTGGGACGCGAGCGAGGGCGGCGGCTTCTCCGAGGCCGAGCCGTGGATCAGCATGAACCCCAACCATAAAACCATCAATGCCGCCAGCCAGGTCGACGACCCGGGCTCCATCTTCGCCCACTATCGCAAGCTGATCGCGCTGCGCAAGCAGTACGATGTGATCGCAAACGGCGACTTTGCGCCGCTCGATATGGAACATCCGTCTGTGCTCGCATACACGCGCCGCACGGACAAGGAAGAACTTGTGGTTGTCAACAATTTCTACCGCAAGGAGGTGGACTGGAACTGCCCGGTCGACCTGACCGGCTTCACCTGCCTGCTGTCCAACTATGCGGACTCCGCCGTGCAGACAAAGCTGCATCTGCGTCCCTACGAATCGCTGGTGCTGTACCGCACAAAATAAGCATCCGGACAGGTCAAAAGCCACGCCGTTTGGCGTGGCTTTTGCTTGTCCGATGGGAGCGCACCCAGTCAGGCGCGCTCCTTTTCCCGCCTTACAGGATCACACGGCGCGGCTTTTCCGCGATCTGCCGGATCGGGCGGCAGGGCGCCCCGACCGCCAGCATCCCTGCGGGGATGTCTTTCGTGACCACGCTGCCCGCGCCGATCACGGCGTTGTCCCCGATCGTCACGCCCGGCAGCACCTGCACACCCATTCCGATCCATACATTGTTTCCAACCGTGATCGGCTTGGCGTATTCCAGCCCGGCATTGCGCTGCGCAACATCCATCGGGTGCCCGGCTGTGGAAAAGCAGCAGTTCGGGCCAATGAACACATGGTCGCCGAATGTGACGGGAGCTTCGTCCAGGATCACAAGGTTATGGTTGGCATAAAAGCCCTGCCCGGTGCGGATATTGTAACCAAGATCCACATAAAACGGTGGTACGATCACAATGTCATCATGACATACGGCAAGCAGCGTGCGAAGCAGGCGCAGACGCTCCTCCGTCTGGCTGCTGCGGGTCAGGTTATAGTCCAGGCACAGATCCTTTGCGCGGGCCCGTTCCTGCAGGATCTCCGGATCATAGTTTGCGTCATACAGCAGCCCTGCAGCCGCTTTTTCCTTCTCCGTCATCTTTCCTTCACCCCTTAGTTTTGATGGCGCACCAGTTCGTAGTCATCTCCGGAACGGTAGTACGGACACGCTCCTCCGCGTTCTATCAGGCGGTAAAACTCATCCTCGTCCAGATATGCTTCGCAAATGTACTCATCCATCTCGTCATCGTAAACATTGTAAACGCAGTCCTCACAAGTTCCGGCCACAGTGCACACCTTCTTTTGTTACAGTCTGATAAAAGGATACCATACTTTGTGAAAAAGTTCAAACAGATGCTTTATATTTTGTGCAGAATGTGCTATGATGAAGCGGGAAAAACCAACAGGAGCGTGAAACCCAATGAAGCTGTATACATATCAAATCAACAACGACGGCGTCGACCGCATCGGCGTAGAATGTTCCGGCTGGCGCGGCATGCTGTGGCCGCTTGAGGCGTTCGGCCTCAAGTTCAGGGACATGCACGACTTGATCTGCCATATCACCCCGGCACAGCTTTCCCGCATCGCAGATGCGGAAAATGCGACCGAGGGCAATGCACTGCGGCTGACGAACGTGCGCCTGCGCTCGCCGATCCCGCATCCGGAGCAGGACATCGTCTGCCTTGGCATCAATTATGCCGACCATGCGGTCGAATCCGCGCGTTTCCATGAGCAGTCCTTCCTGCTGAGCCGGGAAAAAGCGACCTATTTCAGCAAGCGTGCTTATGAGACGACGGGCAGCGGCGACCCGATCCCGTCCTACGAAGGCCTGGTGACCGAACTGGACTATGAGGTCGAACTCGGCGTGGTTATCGGCAAGGATTGCAGAAAGGTCAGCCAGAGCGAGGCGCCGAATTATATCTTCGGCTACACGATCGTCAACGATGTGTCCGCCCGCAATCTGCAGACCGAGCATAACCAGTGGTATTTCGGCAAGTCGCTGGACGGCTTCACCCCCATGGGGCCGTGCATTGTGACAGCGGACGAGATCGCGTTCCCGCCCGCGCTCGCCATTTCCTCGACTGTCAACGGCGAGGTGCGGCAGAACAGCAACACCGACCACCTGCTGCACTCGGTCGCAGAGATTATCTCCGAGCTGTCGCAGGGCATGACGCTGCGCGCAGGCACAATCATCGCTACCGGCACACCAGCGGGCGTGGGCATGGGCTTTACGCCGCCGAAATTCCTCAAAAAAGGCGACGTTGTTACCTGCGAGATCGAAGGCATCGGCAAGCTGACCAATACTGTGGAATGAGCAAAGGAGGGCGGCAATGGACAAACCCAAGCAGATGATCGTTGTGCGCCGCGACCTGAAGATGCGCAAGGGCAAGATCGCCGCGCAGGCAGGGCATGCCTGCGTGACCGCCGTCCTCGCGGCTCTCGAGCGCGAAGGGCGGCTGTCGCAGGTGCATGCCGAAAACGGCGGCATCTCCCTGCTGCCGTCCGGACAGCCTGCCACGCCGCTCAGTGAATGGTTCGCGCGGGGCGTGGCCAAGGTATGCCTGTATGTAGACTCCGAGGAGGCGCTCCTTGCGGTCGACCGCAGGGCAAAGGAAGCCGGGCTGATCTCCGCCCTGATCTGTGACAACGGCATCACCGAGTTCCACGGCAAACCGACCTATACCTGTCTGGCGTTTGAACCTGCGCTGCCTGAAACGGTGGACCCGATCACCGGAGAGCTGCCGTTGTTCTAATATGCGCACCGCACTCAGCCGCTGGCCTTTGAACAAACGAAAACGCATCGCAGCAGTGCGATGCGTTTTTTGTCTGCTTTTTTGCTCAGTCCCGCTTTCTTCGGCCGTAGCCCATGTCCTGCAGCAGATTGCTCAGCACATGCAGCCGCTCGGCAAGCAGCTCATCGTCCCGCGAGAGGGCTTCGGAAAACAGCCGGATATCCTCGTCGATCATCGGGTTATCCGTGCATACAGACACGGTCATCGCATCCCCCTGCACGCCGATGCGGTCGATCTGCGGCTCTTCCTCGTCATAGAGTTTGGGATAGCGGTAGGCATCTGCAAAATAACCGCGCGCACGGCAGATCAGGATCGCCAGATCGAGCACGCGGTGCAGCGGCAATTCCTCGGACTGGCGCGACCATTTTTCGCCCGTATAGCGCCACACCTTGGCGGAGATATCCACACGGCCGCGGTCGTTCCACTGCGCCAGACCGAGCGACAACCCCTTTGCATCGCTGTGATAGGCGGTACGGCCATCTACTTCTTCATAATTTTCTACTGTGATTACCGGTTTGTGCTTAAGTGTAGTCGGTATCTTCATCTGTTTCTCACTTTCCATTAAGAAAATTAGTAAATTAGTAATTTAGTTAATTCAGTATAGCACAGCCCATATCGGTTGTCAATGCAAACATGTAAAAGGGATCGGAAACGCTGTTTCCGATCCCTTTTTGTTTCATCCATGTATTACTGTACCGCTTCCACGGTCTCGACGCCGTTCTCGCGGTAGGTATAGACGGTAAAGCCGCTGTAGCTCCAGATGCCGTCCTCACCCTCTCCCATGCAGCTGGGCGAATAGCTCTTGGAGTTTGGCGAACCCAGCGCACTCTCGAGCGCGGATGCCGAGCCGCCGATATAACCGGAGGCCTGTGCAGCGGTCGGGGCGGCCGGTTCCGGCTCGGGCTCCGGGGCAGGTTCCGGCTCGGGCGCAGGTGCCGGAGCCGGCGTGCTGGTCTGCGGTTTGCTTGCCGTGCTGTTGCCCGTGCTGGGGGCAACAGCAGAGCCGCTGCCCTTGTTAGATGAGGTATTTCCCGACGTACTTCCGATCCCCGACGAGGTGGTGCTGCCGGCAGTCGTGCTGCTGCCTGAGCCGGATGCCGCGCCCTGCTGGGTCTGCTGTGATGTGGGCTGATCCGCGTCCGCCTGATCGTTGTCCGCCGCATCCTTTTCGGCCTGTTCGTCCTTCTCCGCGGTATCCTCGTGCTTGACCGTCTCTACGGTTTCCGTTTTGCCCTCAGTACTGTCCGCTTGGGCGTTATTGCCGCCACCGCAGGCAGCCAGGCTGCCGCACAGCGCCAGTGCAAGCAGGAATGCAGTCCATTTTTTCATTTTCTTTATCCTCCTGTAGCGTTCTGTTCATTCGACGGAATCCGTCTGCGTTTGGTTCCCGAAATCCGGGGGATATTTGAGCAAATTCGCCAGGTTGCGCTCGACAATCTCCACGACCACCGTGTCCCCCGCCTGCACCTGCGTAAGCGGATAGGGCATCTGGCGCGTGATGGTCGCCTCACGGAAGTCCTCCGCCATAAAGGGATAGAGCGCATTGCCGAACGAATCGCGGAACAAGAGCAGCCGCCCGTTCGGCGCGTCCGGCTTCGTGGTCTGGATCAGGATATCCTCCGCTGTCCGCGGCTCGCTGACATGGGTAAAGCTCGTTTGATACTGCTGCTGCGCCTCAAGCGCCGTCCCCTTGGGATAGAGCATTCCATACAGGTCGCCGCGATGCGTGTTTTCCGTGGTATATGCCGCCTGCGCGAATGCCGTATGCGGCAGCCCAAGCGCCTCCATCAGGAAATCGTGCGCAAGCGCCGCACCGCGGTTGGTCCAGTGCGAGTCGGTTTGGAGGTAAAGCACCTCGTCCTGCGCGGACAAAAAGGCGAACAGGTCTGCATAGTTGACCCCGTATTCCTCGAGCAGGGGCTTTAGCTTCTCATAGTTGTCCTGCCCGCTGCTTTGCAGATAGCGCGCGGGCATGTGCTCCGGATAGAGCGAATTTTTATTGGGTGCGATCGTGAACACGAACCGCGCGCCGCGCGCTTCACAGAACGCCTGCATGTCCGCTATGGTCTGCGCGATCTGCCGCACCTCTTCGTCGCTCAGCGTCGCGCGGTTCTGGTAGTCGTCCAGCGTCTCGGCATAGTACAGCCAGCCGTCCGTGCCGTAGATCACGTCCTCCGCCGGTGAAGTGGCAAGCACTTTGGTCTGCAGCGTCGCGTTCGCGGTCACCATCTCCTGCCGCAAGGCGAAATGGTCGGCAATGTAGTCGGTCACCTGATCGAGCACTTCGGTGTTCCAGCTGCCGTCCTCATTTTTGAGCTGCGGCACAGCGGTCAGGCGCTCGTTTGCCGCGGCCTCGGTCGGCGGCAGAAACAGCATGCCCGCTGAGGGGATGATACAGAGCAGCAGGAAGGCTGCGGTAAAAATCTTGTATTTCATGCGGCCCTCCTCAGAAACGGAAATAGATAAACGGGTTAAACGTTCCCGCCGACAGGTTGAACATGCACAGCACGAGCAGTACCAATGCGCCCGCGAGCGTCACCGTGTCGTTCTTCGGCTGGAACCGCTTGGATACCGGGAAGCTGAGCGCCAGCGCAAAGGCCAGCGTGAGCAGGAACACCGGCGTCAGCCGGGCGCACACGGCCGCGGTGCCTGCCCATTCCAGACCGATGCCGGTGAACATGGCCGCAAACATCGCGCCCGCCTGCGCGAGCGTGTCCGCGCGGAACAGCGTAAAGCCCAGCACCACGACGAGCAGCGTATACACCCGCCCCGTCAGCCTGCCTTTGAACCGCTTCACCGGCAGCGCTCCGCAGTCCTCCAGCACCGAAAACAGGCCGTGCCACAGCCCCCAGAGCACAAAATTCCAGCTTGCGCCGTGCCACAGTCCGGTGGCGAAAAACACAAGAAAACGGTTGACCCAGGTGCGTCCGCGGCCCTTCCGGTTGCCGCCCAGCGGGATATACAGGTAATCGCGGAACCAGGTCGACAACGAGATATGCCACCGCCGCCAGAACTCCTTGATCGTGGTCGAAGCGTACGGATAGTTGAAGTTCTCCAGGAAGTGAAACCCAAACATGCGGCCCATGCCGATGGCCATATCGCTGTAGCCGGAAAAATCGAAGTAGATCTGCAGGGTGTAACAGACCGCGCCCGTCCAGGCGGCGAACATGCCGATCTCCCCGGCGGGCAAGGCGAACACCGTGTCCGCCATCTGCCCCATCGCGTTGGAGAGCAGCAGCTTTTTGGCAAGGCCGCAAATAAACCGCCGGATGCCCAGTGCGGTCTCCTGCGGGGTGGTATGCCGCGCATCGATCTCCTTTTCGATATCGTGGTATTTGACGATCGGTCCTGCGATCAGCTGCGGGAAACAGGAGATATACAGCAGCACCTTGAAAAACGAACGCGAGACCAGCGTCCGGTCGCGGTACACGTCGATCACGTAGGACAGTCCCTGAAAGGTGAAAAACGAAATGCCGATCGGCAGCGCAATGCCGGTCAGCGGCAGCGACAGTCCGAACAGGCTGTTCACCGTTCCAATGGCAAAGTCCGCGTATTTGTATACCGCCAGCATGCCGATCCCGCCAGCGACTGCAATCCCCACGCCGAGCCGGGGATACCGCCCCGCTGCCAGCAGGCCGCACAGGTAGTTGAGCAGCACGGACACAAGCAGCAGCGGCAGATACACCGGCTGGCCGAATGCATAGAAAATCAGGCTCGCCGCGAGCAGCAGCGCGTTCTTCAGCCGCACGCCGCGCGCCAGGCGGTCCAGCAGGAATACTGCGGGCAGAAAAACAAACAGAAAGATCGCCGAACTGAAAACCATGTGATAATTTCCTTTTTCTCTTTATTATGCCTGCTCTGTGCCGCTTTTAGCCTCCCGCACGTAGTTGGCCACCGCAATGCCGCCGCTGACGAGCATGAGCGCCGCCAGGTTGCGCAGTGTAAAGATATTCTCCCCCAGCACAAGCGCGGAGAAGACTGCACCGAATACCGGGATCAGGAAGCCAAAAACCGTGACTTTGCCGACCGGGAACTTACCGAGCAGCGCTGTCCAGATCGTAAACGCCGCCGCAGACAGCACGATCATATAGCCGAGCAGCAGCACGCCGGGCAGCGTCACCGCGCCCAGCCAACCGCCGCCCGCAGCGCCGATCCCACCGAGCAGCAGGCCGCCCAGCAGCAGCTGCCAGCCGGTCAGCAGCATGGGGTCGCGGCCCGGGGTGAAGATGCGGGAAACCAGCGCGCCCGCTCCTGCTGATGCCGCAGACAGCAGCACCAGCCCATCCCCTGCGAGATTGAAACCGTTCAACCCGCCCAGGCCCAACACGAGCACACCCGCAAAGCCGCAGATACAGCCAAGCGCCTTTTGACGGTTGAGCTTATCGTTTTGCAGGAACAGATGGGCAAAGATGAGTGCAAAAAAGGTCTGCGTCCCCGAGAGGACCGATCCTTTTGTCCCCGTCGTTGCAGACAGCCCAATATAATAGCACACATACTGAAGCATGCTCTGGAACAGGCTGATCCACAGGATCGGCTTCCACTCGCTGCGCACCGGTAAAATGCGGTGTCCCTTAAGCTTTGCAGCGACCAGCACCAGCACGCCGGCCAGCGCGAACCGCCAGCCCGCAAACAACAGCTGGGAAAACGAGGCGTCCGCCGCGATCTCAAACAGCTCGTAACCCTTTTTGATACATGGGGCTGCACTGCCCCACAGTGCGGTGCAGAGCACCGCAGGCATGTATAATTGACGCAGCAATGCGCCTTTTTGTTCCGACATTTTATTTCCCTGCTCCCAAAAAATTATCATGCTGCCAGTATAGCATCTTTCCCACGCTCCCGCAAGCAAGGACGGTTTATTGGACATCGGATATGCTATCCTGTAAATAAAGAGAGGTGAACAGCATGATCTACTGTTGTCAAACCAAATGCTGCCACTTTTTGTTCCATGGCAGCGGACACACGGCCTCCTGCCCGGACTGCGGCAAAAAACGAATCCGCCCCGCCACGCGTGCAGAGCGCGCCGCCTACTTCCGCCAACGCACCGAAGCGCTGTACAGCACCCGCCGTTCCGGGTAAGTACAGCAAAAGACCTTCCGAACCATTCCGGAAGGTCTTTTACATACCGTTTTCACTTATCATTCTCTTTTCGACTCCTTCGGGCAGCCACGCCGCCGTAATGTCATCACATTACTTGGCAGCACGACGTGCCTTGCGGGACATCGTCTTGACGCGGTTTGCGTTCAGATCCAGCGTACGGACTGCAACCAGATCGTTGAAGTAACCCTTCATCATTGTTTGTCACGCTCCTTTGTGTGATATTATGAGACCGTTTTCCTGATCTCTATCATTATCATACACGGCGCGACAACTGAAAACAAGCGGCAGCTTTTATGAATATTGTATAATAAACACGATATATATTTGTGCATAATCACATTTTCTATTAACATTTTGCACACAAATAACCATAATGTACTATTAAAATTAACAGTTTTTAGCGATATTCCGCCGCCAGCTTTTCGAACAGAGGCAGCGCGCGGCGGATCGTATCTGTCGCAACGCAGTAGGAAATACGCATGTGTCCCGGAGCCCCGAAATCTGTGCCCGGCACAACCAGCAGGTCGTATTTCTTCGCCCGCTCGCAGAACGCGCGGTCGTCCGGATCGAGTGTCTGCGGGAACAGATAAAACGCGCCCGCAGGCTTGACACAGCGGTAGCCCATCGCGGTCAGGCCGTCATACAGCAAGTCCCGGTTGGTCTTGTACACCGCCAGATCGCCGGTCAGTCCGGTGCAGCGCGCCACGACGCGCTGGAACAGGCTGGGCGCGCACACATAGCCGAGTGCACGGCCCGCGCCGCATACCGCGGCGTACAGATCGGCACTGTCCGCCGCCTGTGGCGGCACAAGCACATAGCCGATGCGCTCACCCGGCAGGGAGAGCGACTTGGAATAGGAGTAACAGACGATGGTATCGTCATAGAAATTCGGAACAAATGGCACCTGTACGCCGTCGTATACCAGCTCGCGGTAGGGCTCATCCGAGATCAGGTAGATCGGGTGGCCGTACTGTTTTTCTTTCTCCCGCAACAGCTCAGCCAGCCGGCGGATGGTCTGCTCGGAATACACCGCGCCCGAGGGATTGTTGGGCGAGTTGATGACGACCGCCTTGGTATGTTCGTTCAGGCGCTGCCCGAGCGCGTCAAAGTCGATCTGGAAATCCTGCACGGACGGCGGCACGACAACGGCCTTTGCGCCCGCGCCGCTCTCGATGAACATCAGGTATTCCGGGAAGTACGGCGCCAGTACTGCGATCTCGTCCCCCGGGCAGGCCACGGCCTTGAACGCACAGGACAGCGCCGCCGCCGCACCCACGGTCAGGTACAGGCTGTCGCCCGTATACGCGGTGCCGAAACGGCGGTTCAGGTCGTCCGCCAGCGCCGTGCGCACATCCGCTGCGCCCGGCGCGGAGGTATAGCCGTGCAGCACGACCGGGTCGCCTGCGGCCTCCTCCAAAATCGCCTGCCGTACCGCGTCCGGCGCGGGGACGCTCGGGTTGCCGATCGAAAAATCGAACACATTTTCGCGGCCCACCACCGCAGCGCGCTGGTTGCCGTATTCAAAAAGCTCACGAATGGTCGAGCGGTTGTTGCCCAGCGCGGCCATGCTTTGGTTTACCATCAGGAAACCTCCCCTTTCTGCTGTGATTTATTATAGCACAGTGCGAAAGCATTTGGCAACCAATCCTTCGCATGCATACGTTTCCACAACGCTGTCAGAAATACCGCCTGACACGCTTCATGTACGCCCGATAGGGCGCGCCGAAGGCCTGGATGCACCACCGCTCCTCTGACAGGATGATCCAATGGGAGGAAATCACAAAAAGAAATACAAAGCATCCCAGCAGCCACGACTGTACCAGCAGCGCACAACCGGCAAAAAGCAGGTCATAAGAAACATACATCGGGTTGCGTGAAAAACGGTAGACCCCGTTTTCGTGAAATCCTGAATCCGAAGGCGCGGCAAAATCAATGACAGAAGCGATACACAGCAGCAATCCCAGCAGATAACAGGCAGCGCCTGTACAGCATAACCAGGACCGCTCCATTCTGACAGAGAAAAACAGCAGCCCAATCAAAACCACTGCATTGGCAAGCTGATAGATCATATATGCCGCGCGCTCTGCCCCGATCCGCGGCGGAAAATATGCCGCCCGCACCACAGCCTGCCGGTCGATTACGCGTATCAGACCGAAGCGCACAAGCAGAAAGGGTATGAGCAGGATAAACCCATTCATCTCACCCACGCCCTCTCCCGTATTATTCCAGCTTCATCTGCTTTTCCGGCAGATCGTCGTCGGTCAGCAGCGCGCCGATGGACGGGATGCTGCGGCAGCGGTAGCGCCCGTTGTCAGACAGCCCCGCCTCCTCCATGCGGCAGGCGCGCGTGATCGTGTGCTTGCCGCGCAGTACCATGGCCTGCACGCCCTGCGTCGAGCGGCTGGCCTTGATGTCCAGCATGTTCGCGCGGAAGGTCAGCGCGCGGTTTGCGGTCGAGAACATAGTGATCTCGGTCTCCTCATCCACCGGATGGAAGAACGCGACCGCGGGTGACTTGCCCGAGTACGCACCTGTCAGGCGGCGGCGGTTGGTCTTGGTCTCAAAGGATTCGAGCGAAAAGCGCGCGGCCTTGCCGTTTTGGAACACAATGACCATGTTGCCCTTGTAGTCGCCCGGCAGCAGCGCATAAACCGGCATTTCGCCCTCGTCCATGCCCAGCTTGGAGGCAAGGTAGTCGCCCAATACAGACGCCTTGCAGTCGTCAAAGTCATACAGATGCGCCTTGTACGCCTGCTGCATATTGGTGAAAAAGATGATCTCCGCCTTGTTGGTCGCCTCGGCCTCCCAGGCCACCTCGTCGCCCTCCTTGAGCTTGTGCTCCTGCGACATGCGCCACGACTGCGGCGTGATCTTCTTGA